>ERZ791611.417-NODE-417-length-42580-cov-13.226902_pt1 | contig 42580 bp, 31 predicted proteins | sample MGYA00510275_ERZ791611 | MGnify/ENA primary metagenome ERZ791611 (study PRJEB30046, sample SAMN00791912) | human gut metagenome | study: EMG produced TPA metagenomics assembly of the A metagenome-wide association study of gut microbiota in type 2...
GGGGTGACTTTACTAGTAAAGAAATTCACAAAGGCTGACATACAATCAAGGCCTGGATGCGCTGGTCTATGCCAGCAAATTGCTCTTGCGCTACTTTTTCGGTAGATAGGGCGCTGGTATTTCGGCATCTTCCGTTAGATTTGGCTAAAATAAAAATAGAACAATTGTTTCTCTAACCAAAATCGAGGCTAAACAAACAATTGTTCTATAATATGACTTTTTGTATTTATTTGTGCACAGGTTAAAGTTTGAAGTTATACACTGTGGATAAAGTATTAAAAGTAGTATCCACAGAAGCGTTAAGAATGAATTTTGAAAAAGATAAAACCTTTGAGGCACTATGTTGATGTTTTTCTTCCCCAACACACTGGGGTGCGATCACGAAGGCGCTAAATACAAAGGCAGGCGAATACGGTCGATTGTTTTATAAAGCGGAAGCAATACGACCGAATGCTCACGATGATGCGAACCATGTGGTGATAAGTTAGAAAATTGGGCACGGCAAGGCGTAAGAGCGGCGGATTAGTAAGTAGCGTCATGGAGAACGCTAAGTTTAAGATGAATAGCATAACAGGTGCGTCGCAACCATGAATCGACCATTGGTGAAACCGAAGGGAGAGAATGGTTGTGACGCACCTGTTGCTTTTTGCGTAAGCTTTCGTAATGACGCTACTTACTAAATGCCATGGTACGAAGACGTACCAATTTTCTAACTTACCACCCGGGTCGTTCTTGTGAGTCGGTCGTATTGCAATGCTATAACAACAATCGACCGTGTTCCATGACCTTTATTTCACGCCCTTCGTGATCCACCCCAGTAATATTCATCTCTGCATGCCCAATCATAAAGTCCACATGCGTCAAAGATGTATTGAGGCCGCGGGCTTTGAGTTCTTCTTGGGAGAGGCCATCGCTGTCTTTGAGGTTGGTCGGGTAGGCCGCGCCGATGGCGAGGTGGCAGGAGGCGTTTTCGTCGAAAAGGGTTTCGAAGTAAATGCGGTCGCTTTGGCTGATGGGCGAGTAGTGGTCCACCAGCGCCAGTTCGCCAAGGTACGCGGAGCCTTCGTCGGTTTCGATGAGGTGTTTCAGCTGGTCTTTGCCGATAGCCGCATCATAGTCCACGATTTTGCCGTCTTTGAAGGTGAAATGAAAGTCCTCAATGCGGTTTCCCTGATAGATTAGCGGCTTGGTGCTGTACACGGTGCCGTTAACGCCGTTGTACTGCGGTGCGCAGTATACTTCTTCGGTAGGAATGTTGGCATCGAAAATACGGCCGTTGCGGGCTGCTTCAGCACCGCCTTGCCAAATGTGACCTTCCGGTAATTCGATGGTCAAATCCGTGCCGTTGGAGCATTCGTAATGAAGGGACTTGAAGTTATACGTATTCATGGCGCTGGTGCGAATCTTTAAACGTTCCAAATGATTCGGCAAGGTTTCGTCCGGTCGTACATTTTCCACACGGCACAAGGTGAAGATGGTTTCCCAAAGCTGGTCGATTTTTTCGGCGTCAGTGCCGGTAAAGCCTAAGAGGTCCGCCCATTTCAAAGTGGCAACGGACGCAACGCACCAGGTCACTTCGGAGCTCATAATGGCTTCGTGATAGAACTTCAAGGTTTTATTGAGGTTGCGGGATTGCATTGCGATGCGTTCCGCCGGAATGCCGGCCAATGCTTTCGGGTCAGCGCTGATGAGGGACAAGAACGCAGCGCCTTGTTTCACATAGGTCTGGTAGAATTCCGGAATCCACGGTGCCGGATTGCTTAATACTTCATCCGGTGCGTGTAACAGGCGTTCGCGGCCGATAGGCTGGCAACGCCAGTTCACAACGACTTCCTTGGCGCCTAAGGCGTAAGCCGCTTTGGTTACGACCGTGGCGAATTCGTGGTTGGCAACGTCGATATTGATGACCAAAATCTGGTCTTTTTGCAAATTAACGCCGGTTTTGAGCAAAGCCTCAGCGTAGGCGGTTAAGCGTTGTTCATTCATGAGAGTAACTCCTTTCAAGCAAGCGATTACACAAGCGCTCAATCAAGTGATTACACAAGTGTTTAATCAAGTAATTAAGCGTTCAAAACACAGATAAATTCTATAGAATAACCCAAAGTTGTGACCAGTGGTCATATGTGTAGGATTCTTAGAAATCGAGTCGAATATAGCCAACAGGAGGCGAATTTCATGACAAAATTATCTAAGAAGCAAAAGCAAGGCATTGGCGCCTTGGCGATCCTGTTGGTAAGTGCACTCGTTATGTATACTATTATAGCAGATTCGAAGGTAGGGGCAAATGCCGCCAACGACGCTACGGGTGCCCGTATCAGTGGCTCGATGAACGGCGGCGATGGCACGATGAGCCAAACAGCCGGTAAAGGCAAGAGCGGCAAAGGCAAAACGCATACCTATGGCGACGGCAATGCCAATACGGGCGCGCCGGGGGACAATTACGTGTACGTTACCGGGGCGGTGGAGAACCCAGGGCTCTATGCGGTGCGAGAACACGCCACCGTTGGCGACGTGATTAAGGCCTGCGGTGGGTTATTGCCCTATGGCGCTGCGGAGGCGTTGAATCTAGCCGACGAAGTGCCGGCGGGGACGCATATCCACGTGCCGTTTAATTTCACCGGCAATCCGGAGGAATTACTGCGCAAGCAGAAGCTGAACATCAACACGGCAACGGAAAAAGAACTGGACGCGTTGCCTGGCATCGGGCCTACGACGGCGAAGAAAATCGTGGAATACCGCAGTCAGAATGGGAACTTTGGCGCGATTACAGACCTTAAAAAGGTAAAAGGGGTAGGCGATGGAACCTTCAAAAAATTTGCCGACAAGATTACGGTCTAATAAAACGGATGCTGACACGAAGTTTAAGGAAACGGATGCTGACGTACAGTTTACCGTGAAGCCTAACGGCGGCGTAACCGTTGCCGGTTCGAAGTGGCTACGCCTGTGGCACAGTGTATTGCCTACGTCGTACGGCGCTTTATTGTGGCTGGCGCCGTCCTATGGCATCGTCATTGCCTACGGCCTACAATTCGGCTTTTCGCTGCCTATGCAAGTGTGGCTCGGCTGCGGTTGGTTATTGCCGCTGGTGCTGTATCGCGGTACCGAGCCGGCTACGCGGCGCAAGGGGCTTATCGTCGGTGCTGTGCTTATCGGGCTAGGCGCGCTGGGCGGCTGGTATCGGACCAACGCGGTCATCAATGACTACAATCACTCCTTACCGTATTTTCTAAATGTTGACGGCGTCTACACGGTGCGCCTTACTTCGGTGCCGTCGCCTATGAAGAATGATGACCGCGGCGGTTACAAACTGGAAGGAGATTTAGTATCGTTGGTGACGCAGCAAAAGGGTAGCAGTGGCCCTATTAAGTTGCCTGCTGACGGTACGGTAGTGATTTACGGGCAAGGTTCTGGCGACCATTTGTTGCCCGGCGATTATGTGCAGGTGAAGGGCAAAGTTAGCCCGGTGAACACCATGACCGAGGAAGGTCGTTTGGACCTGCGCAGTCGCTATATCGGCAGTCACCGCGTAGGCACGATGTACGACGGTGAAATAAAATCCCTCATCCAACCGCCTGCCGACCTTAGCATCACAGAACGTATCGCCAACGCCATAGACCGCCGCGTCGGCATTTGGCATGTGGCGTGGGATGAATTATTCCAGCGTACCTTGCCACCGTTGTGGGCCGATGTAGGTAGCGGCTTGCTCCTTGGTGGCGATTACGACGCGTTGCCACAAGAGGTGGTGAACGACTTTGCTACCACCGGTTTAATCCATATCTTGTCAGTATCCGGGTCGCACGTAGCCTTGCTGTATGCGTTCGTGTTCTTTATTGGCCGTGTGCTACGGGTGCCGAAGCGACGCGCCGCTGTAGGGGCGGTGGTTATCGTTTGCATCTATTGCGCCATGGTTGGCTTCAGTCCACCCGTTATTCGATCAGCGTTCATGGGTATCATCATGGGCATGGGGCTTATTAACGGCAGGCCGTATAATTGTCGTCAAGCCATTCACCTCAGCGCGGCCATGGTACTGTGGTGGCAGCCGTTACAGCTGTTAGATGTGAGCTTTCAATTATCCTATGGCGCTACCTATGGCATCTTGCTCTTTGGCAGCGGCGTCTATAGCCGTATGCCTAAAGGGCTTAAATTTGTGAGCGGTCCGGTGGCATTGTGCATTGCGGCACAATTACTCATCTTGCCTTTGCAACTCTATTACTTCCACCGAGCCGGTGTGGGTTCGTTACTAGCGGCCATTACGGTAGCCCCGATTTTAGATGCCGCCATATTACTCATGATGGCGCTGTCTATTCCGACTATGCTTATCAGTGGCTTAGGGTGGCTGTGGGAACCGGTAGGTGCTGTATTGCGCTATGCGCTCATGCTAAACGCCGGTATTGCCCGCATGCCCGGCAGTGGTTGGTGGCTACCGTCATTATCTGTGTATACCGCCATAGTGTATGCCATTGGTTGCCGCATTTTGTACTACAGCATGGCCGAACGGAAGGTGCCGTTTATCACCGAAGCGGGGAATACGATACGACTAGCAAGACGATCCGGTTGGCTCGAAGGAGCTATGGGCTTATTGCTCTTTATGTTGCCGGTTGGTGCCGTATATGGTCAAAAGGAGGCTACCTTAGTGCATCCCATTCCCGTTGGTCGTGGTGCCGCCTTTATCGTGGTGCAACAGCAATTTTTACATAAACCTATTGGCGCTGTATACCTGTGGTGTGATGGCAAAGAACCGGGGAAGCGAACCATTGCGGCTTTAGGGAACACCATGCATTACTATGGCATTACCGTGCCGGAAGCGCTTGTGGTGGCGGATACGCCAAGTAGCATGAATGGTGGTAGAACTAATCAAGATAGCGTTGGCAAATTAGAGGCGCAAAAATCGGCGTCGCAAAAAGGTAAGGCCAAAGGATATAACAGCAGTGGTATCACAGTGGACAATCTCGCTCGCACGGTCATCGGTCCTGATATAAAGTCCTTGCAAAAGGCTAAGGTCCATCATCACGGAAGTCGTAACAGCGAGGGACTAGTGACTACTGTGTTCGGGGAGGCTGGTTATTTCACCGAAAGGGATGAGAAGCAGCGTGAAAACAGCGTTGTTGTAGGCAATTCGCGGCTTTTGCAGCTCACGACGACTACGGCCGAAGCTATTGGCGCACACCGTGCATACAGATTCGGTAATGGACAAATCAAGGAAAACAATTTAAAATTATATGGTATGAAACAGGTAGTCATAGGTACTACCGATGGTAGTTGGGTCACGGTGGCGACGCCGGAAAAGTACCCGTTAATTGAAGATATTTTGTATTGGCCTAATGGCCGTGGTAGCAACGAAGTGGATCCGGCGGATACCTTTGTTGCTATTGTTGGCAAAGAGCCGATTAAACCGATTACACTATAGAGGAGGCACCATGGCAGTTCGTTTATTATACGGTGATGAACCGCAATTAATCGAAGAGCAAAAACGGGCGTTTTTTAAGGCCCACGGCGCATTGCCGGTGAAACTCCTCAACGATGAAGCCGGCGCCGGCTATATTTGCGAAGAACTCAGCGCCGACTCGTTGTTTGGCGACAGCCAAGTACTGTGCCTCGTCAATCCGCCGTTATTTCATAAGGCGGGCAAGAAGAACGACGAGTCATGGGACAAGGTGCGCGACGCGCTGATGAATTACACCGGAGACAATCCGGTCATTATTATTTATCATGACGGCATCGATAAGCGGCTGAAAGACAACAAGGAGCTGCTGGCGAAGCTGGACGTGACAGAGTGCAATCGCTTGAAGGGCGATGAGCTCTTGAAGTGGCTCCGCGACTATTGCAAGAAAAACGGCTTCACGCTGGCGAAGGATGCGCTGGAGTATTTGCGGCACATGCTTGATTTGTGGCAAGACGTGCCGGTTAGCTTCTTGCGCACCGAGTTCGATCGGTTCTTCTTGCAGCTGCCGCCGAAGTCGCAGATTTCCCGGGACTTTTTGCTAGAAAACGGCTCCGATTATGGGGCGAAGAATATATTTTTGTTTAAGGAAGCCTTGCTGAACGGGCAGGTGCAGACGCTACTGGAACTGTTCCCCTTTATGTTATCCAATAAAGAATCGGAACGGGCCATTTCCTATATGGAAGGGCAATTGCGGTTGCAGCTTATGGTGTGCGAATGCCGTGCCGGTGGCATGAGTGAGCGGGACGTGCAAGGGTTATTTCAGCGGCATGGGTCGGCCACGAAGGCCTATCCTATAAAGCTGGCGTATCAGGCAGCGCGCGGGATTCCTATTGGGGAACTGGCAAAGCTGCTGGCTGATTTGTATGATTGTATGGCCGCAGTGCGCCGCGGTGAAGGGGATTTGACCCGATTCCGCGACAGCTGTTTGGCTTTTTGTGAGGAACGACGGCGCTATGGGCGTCAACAAGCGTGAGAGGAGCGATTTCGTGGTACGACGACGGATTAAGCAGTCATTGGCAGTGATAACGGCCGCCGTAATTGTAGCCGGTGCCGCCGTTTTATATCCTACAGGTAATGTGGTGCACGGTGTCTATGTGGAAGGCAAGGACGTGTCGGGCTATACGCCGGATGAACTGCGAAAATTTATAGTGGCAACAGAAGCGGATAATGCCGACGGGACCGTGCAGGTGTCGAACGGACAAAATGGTACTGTTTCAGTGAAACGAAAAGCGCTGGGCATTGAGACGCAGGTGGATAAGACCGTCCAAGAGGCCATGCAGTACGGCTATGACGCGTCGCCTATTACCTATGTGACGCAGCGGCTCAGTGCGTTATTTCACCCGGTGCACATGAAGATTGCCTATAGTCTCAACGAGCCTGCGGCGACGGAGTTTTTGACGAAGCAAGGCAAGGCTATCGGTAAGCCGGGCCACGATGCGTATTTGACCGTGAGCGGACAGAACGTGACGCTTCATAAGGAAGTGACGGGCCGCAAGCTGGACATTGGCGCCACCTTGAAGGAATGGAAACAGGCGCTGGCTGATGGTGAGGTGTCGCTGGACAGTACGCCGCTACCGCTAGTTATCGATGAACATGCGAAGCCGAAGGTGACCGGTGATGATTTGAAGGGCATTACGACGGTGCTTGGGTCGTATCAGACCACGTTTAACAGTGGTGCTACGAGCCGCACACATAACATTGCTATTGCGTCCGATAAAATAAACGGCACGCTCATCAAGAGTGGCAAGCAGTTTTCCTTTAACACAGTGGTTGGTGAGCGCACGGCAGAAGCCGGTTATGACGATGCGCCGGTGTTCGTGAACGGTAAACTGGAGCCGGGCATTGGCGGCGGCATTTGCCAGGTAAGCTCCACGCTGTTTAACGCGGCGTTATTGTCGGGCATGAAAATTGAAGAGCGGACGCCGCACTTCGAACCGGTTGGTTACATTCCGGCCGGCCGCGATGCGACGGTAGCCTATGGGTACTTGGACTTCTGCTTTAAGAATCCGTACAAGCAGTCTATTTACGTCGTGTCTCATATGGATGGCGACACGCTGACGGTCTATATTTTAGGTACTGCGGCGGATGCGCCGAAAAACGTGTCCATTAACGTAGGCGACCAGAAAGTGATACCGCACAAGAAAACGGAATCTGTAGACCCGACCTTAAAGGCGGACTCTGTAACGGAAGGCCATGACGGCATGTCGCTGGTGACGACGCGCCATTTAGTATGGGCCGACGGACGCACGCTGAACGATACCTTTGACTCTACTTATGATCCGGTAGATACGGTTATCGTGAAAGCGGCCAAGGCGGCTACAGGAGCGGCGCAACCGGCACAACCGGCGAAACCGCAGTAAGAGTGTAACTGGCAAAGCCGCAGTAAGGGCATAACCGGCGAAGTCGCAGTAAAGGCGTAACCAATTAAGCCCTTTATGACAATCCGCAGGCGTAAGGCCTAGGGAACATGCAATACATCGGCAGTGAAAACTGCCTTTAGATAGATAAGAAAGGATACAACATGAGAGTACGATATCATGTGGTGCCTCGCAGTCAGACGCAACCGGCAGTGCTGATTGAGTCAAAGGAACAACGAGTAGCCATACGAAATATGAGTGAGTCGGAAGCGCAATTTACAGCGCTGCGGCAGAAGCTGGCCGATTGGTACAGCACAAAGCATATTGATGTAACCTTTGCAACGGCTACAGGGGCGGCGGTCATCAATTATTGTGGCTCTGAAGCCATTCATGACCATACGCTGGGTGAATATTACTACGCCGGCGGTTGTGGCGTCGGCGAACTTATCGAGGAATTGGAGCAGCGGCGCCGCGAGTTATTAGGGCCTATTGATGCGGTCGAAGAGTACGCCTATGGCACCGGCGTGGCCAATGCTGAATTTGATATTCCGGAAGAAGATTTCTTCGAGCCCTTTGATGACGGCGAAGATTTAAGCTTCTTCAATAACGAACCGGTCACATGCGACTATGTACCAACGCCGAAACCGGCACCGGAAACGGGCGGCTATGGCGGTGGTTATAGCGGCGGTGGCGGCAAGGGCGGCTACAGCGGTAAAGGCGGTGGCCGTCGTAAACGCGACGTAACGGACCCGGGCATGATTTTGGGGCCTGATTTCACAGGCGAAGCAGTAGCTATTAACTCCGTTACCGACGGTGGTCGCGGCCTTATCTTTGAAGGCATCGTGAACGGCCTTGAAATGACGGAAACCAAGACGGGGAAAGCCATCATCAAGGGGAACGTGGTGGACGGCACGAACAGTATTCGCTTCAAGAAGTTCATGGATAACGTGGACGAAGGCAAGGCGCTGTTGAAATCACTGCAAGGTGCGAAGGGCGTTATTGTCAAAGGCGATGTAGATTTCGATGACCGCTTCGAACGCGATTACGTATTGGATCTTCGCAGCGTGAAGGAATCGGCGAAGAAAACGAAACGCTCCGAAAGCCGCGACGACTCCCGCGTGGAACTTCATTTGCATACGAAGGTTAGCGACAAGGATGCTCTCGTATCGGTTAAGGAATTGTTGAACACCGTTGCCGATTGGGGCCATCCGGCCGTTGCCATTACGGACCACGGCGTGGTGCAGGCCTTCCCGGAAGCGCAGACCATTGCCGGCGAATTGAAACGTAAAGGCAAACATATTAAGGTCATTTACGGCGTCGAAGGCTATTTGATTGAAAACGAAGAGTCCGACAAACGCTACCACATCATCATGTTGGCGCAGAACCTTATCGGCCTTCGCAACTTATATAAGATGGTTACCATTTCGCACTTGAAATACTTCAAGCGCCGGCCCCGTTTGCCTCGCGAGGTTATTGAAGAACACCGCGAAGGCATCATTATCGGCTCTGCCTGTGAAGCCGGCGAATTGATGCAGGCCATCGTGCGCGGCGAGTCCTGGGACCGCTTGAAGGAAATTGCGTCCTTCTACGATTATTTGGAAATTCAGCCGCTGTGCAACAACGAATTCTTGGTGCGTAATAAAATCGTGCCGGACGAAGCCACCTTGGTTGAAATGAACAAAACCATCGTAGCTCTCGGCGAAGAGTTGAATCGCCCCGTTGTCGCTACCTGTGACGTTCATTACTTAAATCCGGAAGACAAGATTTATCGTGAAATCATGCTCACCGCGTCTGGCTTTAAGGACGCCAAATACCAGCCGGACTTACACTTACGTACGACCGATGAAATGCTGAAGGAATTCCAGTACTTAGGGGAAGACAAGGCGTACGAAGTGGTTGTTACGAACTCGCGGTTAATCAACGATAGAATCGAAGAATATGACCCGATTCCGAACGGCACGTATTCGCCGAAAATCGAAGGCGCCGAAAAAGAATTGGAAGACATGTGCTATAAGAAGGCGAAATCCATTTACGGTGACCCGCTGCCGGATGTAGTAGCGGAACGCCTTGATTATGAGCTGACCCGTATTATCGGCCACGGGTTCGCCGTGCTGTACTACATCGCTCATAAACTAGTAGGTAAGTCCTTATCCGACGGGTACTTGGTAGGTTCTCGAGGGTCCGTAGGTTCGTCCTTTGTAGCCACTATGGCGGATATTACGGAAGTAAATCCGTTGCCGCCGCACTATATTTGCCCGGAATGCAAGTACAGTGAATTCTACTTAAAAGGGGAATACGCCGGCGGCTTTGACTTGCCCCGTAAGAAATGCCCCAAATGCGGTGCCGACCTTCACACGAACGGTCACGATATTCCATTCGCAATTTTCATGGGTTTCAACGGCGACAAGGTTCCTGATATTGACTTGAACTTCTCCGGTGACTATCAGCCGAAGGCCCATAAGTACACAGAAGAATTGTTCGGTCGCGATAATGTATTCCGTGCCGGCACCATCGGTACCATTGCGGAAAAGACCGCTATCGGCTACGTTCGTAAATATGCAGAATTGAATGGCATTCAGGCCCGCCAAGGCTATTTGGAATTCTTGGCCAAAGGCTTTACGGGCGTTAAGAACACCACCGGCCAGCATCCGGGCGGCATCATGGTTTGCCCGCGAGATATGGACGTGCACATGTTTACGCCGGTACAGTATCCGGCCAATAAAAAAGAAAGCGGCATCATAACGACCCACTTCGATTACCACTCCATCGAAGGCCGTATGACGAAGCTTGATATACTGGGTCATGATGATCCGACCATTATTCGTATGTTAGAAGACTTGACCGGCGTCAATGCGCAGACAATTCCCTTTGACGATGAAAAGACCTTGAGCCTGTTCTCGTCCACGGAAGCCTTAGGCTTAACACCGGAACAGCTCATGGGCGATAAGGTAGCTACACTGGCCGTGCCGGAATCCGGTACCGGCTTCGTACGGCGCATGCTGGAAGACTCGAAACCGAAGGTATTCTCCGATTTGGTACGTATTTCCGGTTTCTCCCATGGTACTAACGTATGGCTCGATAATGCCCAGACGTTGATTAAAGACGGTACCTGCAAGTTGAACGAAGCTATTTCCACCCGTGACGACGTTATGAACTATTTGATTCACCGTGACATTAAGCCGCTTACGTGCTTTAAGGTCATGGAAAACGTTCGTAAAGGGAAGGGCATCGATAAGCTCAACAAACAGGGCGAAAAAGAAACAGATTATGAAGGCGAATTGCGGGCCGGCAATATTCCGGAATGGTTTATTGCATCGTGCAAGAAGATTTCCTACTTGTTCCCGCGTGCCCATGCGGTGGCGTACGTTATGATGGCTTTCCGCATTGCTTGGTTCAAGATTAACTATCCGTTGGCATTCTACGCGGCGTACTTCTCCATTCGCGCCAAAGCCTTCGATTTGAAGATTATGTGTGCCGATTTGCAGACCCAGCGTGCTGAGTTTGACCGCATTAAGGCGCTGGACTATAAAGCAACGCCGAAGGATAAGGACATGCTGCGCGAACTGGAAGTATCCATGGAAATGGTACAGCGCGGTTATCATTTCGAAACCGTAAGCCTTGAATACTCGAAGGCGCGTCATTTCAGTATTCATAATGGCGCCTTGCTGCCGCCGTTCACGGCCGTGGACAGCTTGGGCGAAAAGGTAGCCGATGCGATTGTGGCAGAACGGGAAAAACGACCGTTTACATCCATTAAGGACGTACAGCGTCGTTGTAAAATTTCCCAATCTATCTTAGATACTATGATTGAAATGAATTGCTTTGGCGATTTGCCGGATGATGAACAAATGAGCTTATTTGGTGCATAATCAACGTATTATCGCCGAATTTACACAGGTACCGCTGTTTTTGATAAGTAGGACTAACTAACAGCGGGCTGAATTTATAAGAGGGCGGGACCATATTGGTACAACGCCCTCTTGTTATGCAAAAAATTAATTAGTAATTTACATTCGTATACTATAAAATTAAAAGGTAAAACTAATTTTGAAAGCGTAGTACCGTTTAGGGGCTGCGCAACCGGCAATGCACAACGGCGTGCAGTGCTGGTAACACAGGAGGTAATGAAATGACACTGGATGTGAAAAATCCTGTATGGATCGGGGTAGACGTAGGGACTACCGGCGTACGTGCGATGGCGTATACGGCGACGGGTCAGGTTGTTGCGTCAAGAGAAGCGTTTTATCCGCTCGAAACACCGCAGTACGACTGGGCAGAACAGAACCCGCAGCAGATTTACGATGCTGTAGAAATGGTGGTGAAAGGAACTGTTGCTGAATTGCAATACAAGCTGGTTACGATTTCCGGCATTGCGTTGAGCACGGTAATGCACAGCTTCATCCCTCAGGACGAAAGCTTCCAGCTGTTAGGCAATATGATTACCTGGGCTGACAGCCGCAGTGCGTCCATCGTTCGTCGTTTAGAACAGGACGCTACTTGTCGTGCGTTCTATCAGCGCACCGGTTGCCCGCTTCATGCATGCTATCCGCTGGCTAAGATTCAATGGGTGAAGGAAAACCAGCCGGAAATCTTTAGTCGCATGAAACGCATTGGCTCTATTAAGGACTTTATGTTCCGCAACATGACCGGCGAATGGGTTACGGATAAATCCGTAGCCAGCAGCAGTGGTTTATATAATGCGCACAAGGAAGAATGGGATTCGGAAATCCTTGGCTTCTTAGGGATTACGGCGGACCAGCTGCCGCAGGTAGTGTCCACCACCTATAGTGCGCCGTTGTCTGTTGATGCGGCGTTGCGCCTTGGCTTACCGAGCGGTTTGCCTGTCGTAATCGGCGCTACGGACGGCGTTCTCGTAAATGTTGGCATCGGTGCCGTATCGGCTGGTCAGTTAAGCTGCACCATCGGTACTAGCGGCGCTATCCGTATGTTGACGGAAAAACCGCGTATGGACAAAGACGGCCGTACCTGGTGCTACAACTTGACCGATAACATGTGGGTTGCCGGCGGCGCTATCAACAACGGCGGCATTATCCTTCGTTGGATGCGCGACCGCATTTGTCACTTACATGGCGCCCAGATGGAACAGCTCGATGTCGATCCGTACGACTTGATGACGATGAAAGCCCGTCATGTACCGGCTGGTTCCGGCGGATTGCTCTTGATGCCGTTCTTTACCGGTGAACGAGCACCGTACTGGAACTCTGATTTGCGTGGTGCCTTTGTAGGCTTGTCGCTTAACCACAGCCGTTCCTACATGATTCGCGCTACCATGGAAGGCGTATGCTACAGCTTGCTCTGCGTATTGCAGGCGTTGCGCGATTTCGAAGACGTAAAAGATATCCGCGTAAGTGGTAGCTTCACAAAATCTGAATTATGGCTTCAAATTATGGCTGATGTATTCAACGAATCCATTACCTTACCTAACAACAGCGAAGGCGCGTCCTTTGGGGCTGCCGTATTAGGCTTCATCTCCGATGGCACGCTGAAAGATATTACCGACACCGCTTCTTTAGTTGTACCGAAGGAAATTTACACCCCGAAGGCCGCAACTCGAGAAGTGTATGATGAATTGTTCAGTATTTATGAATCGTTGTATGTGCGGATGAAAGAGGATTTGGCTCGTCTGGTTAAGTTCCAGCAGTCCCATCCCTTCCATCAGTTGTAAGAGAAAGGAGGAATTCGTATGCCGCTTATAATTTTGGCAATAGGCATTATTTTATTGTTCTTCTTAATTGTCAAAGTTAAAATGAACAGTTTCTTGTCGTTGATTTTGGTATGTATTATCTTAGCCTTCGGCGAGGGCTTACCGGTAGACAAAATTTTCCCAACCATTCAAAAAGGCTTGGGTGCTACCTTAGGCGGTTTGACCATCGTAGTCGGTTTTGGCGCCATTCTTGGTAAATTAATGGCCGATAGCGGTGGGGCTCAGCGTATTGCGACGACACTTATCAACTTGTTTGGTCGTCAAAACGTAAAATGGGCTGTGTGTTTGACTGGTTTCGTAGTAGGTATTGCCTTGTTCTATGAAATCGGGTTCGTATTGTTGATTCCGTTGGTATTCACCATTGCCAAGGAAGCCGACATTCCGCTCTTGGAAGTAGGTATTCCGATGGCTGCGGCCTTGTCCGTAACGCACGGCTTCTTGCCGCCGCATCCGGGCCCGACGGCTATTTCCGTAATCTTCAATGCCGATATCGGTAAAACCTTGATCTATGGTTTGATTATCGGTATTCCGACGGTTATCTTGGCCGGTCCGTTGCTGTACAACACAGTAAAAGATATCAAGACCGACATTCCGGAAGGTCTTCACAATGATAAGCACTTTACGGATGAAGAAATGCCGTCCTTTACGAGCAGTATCTTAACGGCTTTGACGCCGGTATTCTTGATGGCCATCAGTGCTGTTGGTAAAATGATGCAGCTCCCGAAGAATGCACCGATTACGCATGTGCTTAACTTCATTGGCGATCCGAGCGTAGCGCTTACCATTTCCATTATCGTAGCGTTCTACACCTTCGGCTTTGCTCGTGGCAAGACCATGAAAGAAGTAATGGAAACGTCGGAAAAAGCCATCTTAACCGTAGCGATGATTCTCTTCATCGTAGGTGCCGGTGGTGCCTTGAAGCAGGTCCTTATCGATAGCGGTGTAGGTAACTACATTGGCGAACTCGTAATGGGCGCAAACCTGTCGCCGTTGCTCTTAGCTTGGATTATCGCGTCGGTAATTCGTATTGCCGTAGGTTCTGCAACCGTAGCTGCGTTGACAGCCGGCGGTATCGTAGCTCCGTTAATCCCGTTGACCGGCGTTAGCCCGGAACTCATGGTATTGGCAGTAGGGGCCGGCAGCGTAATCTTCTCGCCGCCGAATGACCCGGGCTTCTGGCTCTTCAAAGAGTTCTTTGGCTTAACCGTTAAACAGACCGTCCGCACCTGGTGCGCCGTAGAAACAGTTATCGCTGTTTGCGGTTTGATTGGCGTAGAAGTATTGAATCTGTTTGTGAAATAAAAAACCGTAACTAACTGAACATCATCATAGAAGCTGTAAGATTGTGCAATGCATGGTCTTACAGCTTTTTTGTACATTTATGGTAATTGTTATAGTTTTGTATACAGTTAACAAAGTATCGGCTGCTTTGCGGTTGTCTATCGCAGCGGCCTTAATGGTAGGTATAACGGGTTTAGCAACTAATGCTTCGGCAGCGACGTACACCTTGGTTGGTGGTACGGTAACCGGCACTGATGGTACGGCTATTGGCACCGGTTCGCAAACAGTGTCCGGTGTCTCTGTTGGCAACAGCGCCCAATCCTCAACCGGTGTTTCCGTTGGTAATGGCGCCAAAAGCGGAACATTTAATCCCTCAGGTACTAGTAACGCTGCTACCGATTGGATTGGCACGGCAATCGGTGCCGGTGCCACAACGGACGGCGGTGTTTCTGTTGGTGCTAAGGCAACGTCAACGGATGCCGGTACGGCTCTTGGCTATAACGCATCGGCGTCGCACTATGGCGTTGCCATTGGTGCCAATGCCAAGGATTATGCAACCGGTGGTATCGCTATTGGCGGTGGCCTTTCCGGCGTTAGCTGGTCGAGGATTACCTATATGGATGTTTCGGATTTAGCCGGTCAGACTACCGATGGGACCTACGCTGTCGCCGGTCGAGATTCCATTGCGTTAGGCTATGCAACCAATAACCAAAACTCAGTTAATTCGTATTCCTTAGGTTCCTATACGACGACAATTGGTCTTAACAACATTGTGTTAGGCAATGGCCCGGGACCTATTACCAGTGGCAATACGACTACATATCAGTCTTCCGTAGTCAGTGGTACCGATAATATCGTACTTGGTGTAACCAACAACGTACAAAGTGGTGCGTACACAACAACCGGTTCGGCTTCTGCCGGTACCTTTAGCATTTCCTATGCGAATACCGATGATGTAAGCTCTAAAAACTTGGTATTAGGTGACAGTAACACCTTATATAAAGGCTCCGTACAAAATGCTATCGTCGGCGTTAGCAACGAAGTGGGTAGCAAATCCTATGCTGTGGGTATTGTAGGTAGCGATAACGTAGTTGGCTCCCAGAATACCGGCGATCAAAGCGGCCGTATCGTAATCGTTGGTAGTGACAACAACGTTGGCAATAATAACTTTAACATTCTGGATTGGGGTTCTTATAACACCTTTGAAGACGGTGCAAACTCCGATATACAGAAGAGCCTTCGCGTCTGGGGTCACTACAACCATTTGTATGCGAATACGTCCAACAACGTTGTCATCGGTGATGTGAACACCTACAATACAGGTGCTACGGATAACGTAACCTTAGGTAATTATAATACCTTTGCGGCAGCCGGCACTTCGACGACAGCTGCGACGGGCAACTTTGTCTATGGGAATCATAATACCCTCAACGACGGCGTTGTGAATAACCTCATCATTGGTGACAGCAACACGTTGGCTACAAATGTAAAGAATACCATAGCTATCACAAATGGCAACACCAACATCGGCGTAAGCAACTCCGTTTACTTAGGCAACAATGCGGATGTGTCTGCCGCTGAAATAACAACCTCCGCAGGGACCACAGCCTATAGTTCTGCCACGATCGGTGGTACTATGTTCTCCTTTGCCGGTGCCGGCAGTGACACCAACGGTGCCGTGTCAGTCGGTACGGTCGGTGGCGAACGACGCATCCAAAACGTAGCAGCGGGGTTAATTTCAACAGCATCGACTGATGCTATCAACGGCTCTCAGTTGTATAGCGTTATAAAGGCTTACCAGGCAGCGGATACCACGATGTCGAGCCAGATTACCAATATTATTAACAAACTGAACGCCGGCTTCACCATTACGGTGGATGGCAAGCAGGTGCAGGTCATCAATTGGGCGGACAGTTCGTCTAGCACGACGGATAGCTCCAGCTCTTCCAGCAGTTCGAGCAGCAGTTCCTCTACGAGTAGCACCAGCGGCTCGACCTCCGGCACCAGCGGTACTGGTTCAACCAGCAGCACTTCGTCTACCACATTGCCGATGGCGGTGCAGCCGTAGCAATGGGCAATAAATCGTCGGTAACGGCTGAAAATGGCGTTGCGGTTGGTAATAGTGCTTCCGTATCCGGTTCGAATGGTGTAGCTATTGGTAACAGTGCCGCTGCATCGGCTACTAATGGTGTTGCTATTGGTAATGGTGCTTCGGTTACTACTGATCAAGGCGTTGCTATTGGCTCCGGTTCCGTAGCTTCGGCGCCGACGAGCACGGTCGCTATGACGGTTGCCGGTACATCCTATGAAACGGCTGGCGGCACCGCATACTCTACGGTCAGCGTTGGTGCTAGTGGTAAGGAACGTACGATTACGAACGTTGCTGCCGGTCAGGTAACGTCGTCCAGTACCGATGCCGTCAACGGTAGTCAGCTGTATGCAGTAATGCAGGCGGTTGATACGAACGCTACGAACATCAGTGACGTTGCAACGGCAGTTAGTCAGATGGCTAGCAACGTTAACAAGTTGGGCAAGGAAGTTGTAGACGTTGGTGCTGAAAGTGCCGCTTTGGCTGCTTTGAAATCCATCGCTTACGACCCGGCTAACCCGACGCAGTTCATGGCTGGCGTTGGTACGTACCGCGGTCATTCCGTAGGTGCTATTGGGTTTTCCCATTACACCAGCGATAAGTTGGAATACCATATGGGCACGACCTTAGGCAGCACGCATAACATGATGAATGCCGGCGTAACCATTAAGTTCGGTTCCAGCTCTGGTGTAGTACCGATGACGGCAACAGAAGCGGCTCGTCAGTTAGCTGACTTGAAGTCCCAGGTTGCGGAATTGCGTAAGCAGAACGAAGCCATGAGTAAGCAAAATGCTGAAATGACCAAACAAAGTGCGGCTAACAGTCAGCAGACTCAGGCTATTAATCAGCAGAATGTAGCGAACATGGCAAAACTTCAGAGCGACAACGCTAAGTTGCAGGCCGACAACACGAAGCTCCAGTCCGATGTACAGACCTTACACCAGGATAACGAACAGCTCCGTGCGGACAATGCAAAATTGCGTGCCGACAATGAAGAAACGAAGGCTAAGCTGGATATGATCATGAAGAAACTTGGTCTTTCGTAGTATGAGTTCTTTGAAGCCATATTAAACTTATATAAAGAAGCGGGTGCTAAGATAATTGTAGTTGTCTTAGCGCCCGCTTTTTGCTATCCTAATAAAGGCGCTTGCCCGATTTGAGGTGACGCTACGAAGGTCCTAGGCACAGCTTTAGAACCGGCTAAGGCAAAAAACGTGAAGTAAGATGAGTTATTTTACAGGAAATACTTGCACAGTTAGAAAAAGATGTGTTATAATCTTCGAGTATGGAAAATACACACGCACACTGATTCCGATGGCTGTTGTCGAAGAGAGTCAAGTTGTCGACTCGTTCGTATAAATCGAGATATGAAGGTGCGGAGGAAAAAACAGGAGGTGCCAACATGGCAGTAGTATCAATGAAACAATTATTGGAGGCCGGCGTACATTTCGGTCACCAGACTAGAAGATGGAACCCGAAGATGGCTAAATACATCTTCACTGAACGTAACGGTATCTACATCATCGACTTGCAGAAAACCGTTAAAAAGGTAGACGAAGCTTACAACTTCATGCGTGAAGTTGCTCAGGCTGGCGAAGTTATCTTGTTCGTAGGCACGAAGAAACAGGCTCAGGAATCCGTTAAGGAAGAAGCTGAACGTTGCAACATGTTCTTCGTTAACGAACGTTGGTTGGGCGGCATGCTCACTAACTTCAAAACCATCGAAACTCGCGTAAAACGCTTGAAACAGCTCGAAAAAATGGCTGAAGATGGTACTTTCGAAGTATTGCCGAAGAAAGAAGTTATCGGTCTTCGTCATGAAATGGAAAAATTGGAAAAATACTTGGGCGGTATTAAAGAAATGCCGAAAATGCCGGGCGCTTTGTTCGTAATCGACCCGAAAAAAGAACGCATTGCTATCGCCGAAGCTAAAAAATTGGGTATCCCGGTTGTTGCAACTGTTGATACCAACTGCGATCCGGATGAAATCGATTTCCCGATTCCGGCAAACGATGACGCTATCCGCGCAGTAAAATTGTTGACCGGCAAAATGGCTGACGCTGTTTTGGAAGGCCGTCAGGGCGAACAGGTTGACGCTGCTGAAGCTACTACTGAAGAAGCAGAAGCTTAATCAAACGATTTCAAATCAATACAATTTAATACGAGTTGGGATATAGCGAACGGCCATATTTCAAAATTGGTATCGAATAGTATTTGATTAAAATAGTAGAACGATATAAAATTAAGGTAAGGCTGATTGACCTTACCTTAATTAATGTACTGGAGGTATAGTAAACTATGGCGATTACTGCTGCAATGGTAAAAGAATTACGTGAAATCACCGGTGCCGGTATGATGGACTGCAAAAAAGCATTGACCGAAACTGAAGGCAATGTAGAAAAAGCAATTGACTTGCTTCGCGAAAAAGGCTTAGCTGCGGCTGCTAAAAAAGCTGGTCGTATTGCTGCTGAAGGCGTTGTTGCTTCCTATATTCATGGCGGCGGACGTATTGGCGTTTTGGTTGAAATCAACTGCGAAACTGACTTCGTTGCTAAAACTGATGATTTCCAAGCTCTTGCTAAAGACATCGCAATGCAGATCGCTGCTTCTAACCCGGCTTACTTGAACCGTGAAGAAGTTCCTGCTGAAGTTATCGAACACGAAAAAGCAGTTCTCATGGAACAGGCTAAAGCAGAAGCAGAAGAAGACGTTAAAAACGGCAGAAAACCGAAACCGGAAGCAGTTTTGGAAAAAATGGTTAACGGTCGCGTAGAAAAATTCTATAAAGAAAATTGCCTTTTGGAACAGGTTTTCATTAAGGACAGCGATAAGACCGTAACTGATGTAATCAATGAAAACATTGCTAAAATCGGTGAAAACATCAACGTTCGTCGTTTCGTTCGTTATGGCCTCGGCGAAGGCTTGGAAAAACGCAATGACGATTTTGTTGCCGAAGTAATGGCATCCGTTGGTCAATAATAGTTGAAGAATAAGAGAACACGGTCCTGTGTTCTCTTATTTTGCAATAGCAGAGGAGTAGAGCAATGAGTGAACGAAATTTTAAACGTATCGTATTGAAGTTAAGTGGCGAAGCATTAGCTGGCGACCAGGGCTTTGGCATTAATCCGGTAGTAGTAGAAGGTATTGCTAAGGAAATTGCTGATTTGGCAAAATCCACGGATTTGCAGATTGCCATCGTTGTTGGTGGCGGTAACATTTGGCGTGGCCTTGCAGGCAGTGCTAAGGGCATGGACCGTGCTTCCGCTGACTACATGGGCATGATTGCCACGGTTATGAACTCCTTGGCTTTACAGGACGCCTTGGAAAACGCCGGTGCTGCAACTCGCGTACAGACTGCAATTGCTATGCAGGAAGTTGCTGAACCGTACATCCGTCGTCGCGCTATCCGTCATTTGGAAAAAGGCCGCATCGTTATCTTTGCAGCTGGTACGGGTAATCCGTATTTCTCCACCGATACGACTGCCGCTTTGCGTGCTGCCGAAATTGAAGCTGACGCTATCTTGATGGCTAAGAAATTTGCAGACGGCGTTTATGATTCCGATCCGCGTACGAACCCGAACGCTAAGAAATTTGACGAATTAACTTACATGGACGTTATTAGCCGTGAGTTGAAGGTTATGGACTCCACGTCTACGACGTTGTGTAAAGATAACAATATTCCTATCGTTGTATTCAGCATGGATATTCCGGGGAATATTACGAGAGCCGCTAAAGGCGAAATCATCGGTACTATTGTAAGAGGTGATAACTAATGGAAATCCAAGAGATTTTAACTCAGCACGAAACCCGCATGGACAAAACCATCGATGCGTTGAAACATGAATTTGCTTCCATTCGCACCGGTCGTGCCAGCACGTCCTTATTGGACAAGGTTATGGTAGATTACTACGGCACGCCCACGCCGGTTAACCAGGTAGCTAACGTACAGGCTCCGGAACCGCGCTTGATCTTAGTTAAACCTTGGGAACGCAATATGATTGGACCTATCGAAAAGGCCGTATTGCAGTCCGATTTGGGCTTAAACCCGAGCAATGATGGTGAAACGATTCGTTTGGCCATTCCGCAGTTAACGGAAGAACGCCGTAAAGAATTGGTTAAGGTAGTTCATAAGAAAGCAGAAGAAGCGAAGGTTGCTGTTCGTAACATTCGTCGCGATGCTAACGATGCTATCAAAAAAGAAGAAAAAGCCAAGACGATTACGGAAGATGATTCCAAAAACGGTCAGGACAAAATCCAGAAACTGACTGACAAAAAAATCAAATCCATTGATGAATTAAAAGACAAGAAAGAAAAGGACGTACTGGAAGTATAATGGTTACGCCCGATAGTATTGTCGGATTACCCCGGCGGTCGGCAGAGAATCTCTTGCGGGCCGCCGCTATTCCTTATACCGTGGTCGTAGGCGATAATTTTAACAAGCACTTTTCCGTAGCCGATGAAGGCTATTATGTAGGGAGAGTGCGCCTTTTAGCCGATGGTGCTACGTGGGAGGTTTTGGTATATCGACCGATGATAGCCAGTGGGTTTGAAGACTGCAAAGAGGTACAATATGCTAAAGAAGTTATGGCGCAAGCAGACAAATAATGCCGGTGCCGATGCGCTAGTACTGGATCCTAATAACATTCCCCGTCACGTAGGTATTATTATGGACGGAAACGGTCGTTGGGCTCAGCGTCGCGGCTTGCCGCGTACCATGGGTCACCGCGCCGGTGCGGACGTGTTGAAGAAGATCGTTATGGCGGCCGATGATATGGGCGTCAAAGCGCTGACGGTGTATGGCTTTTCCACAGAAAACTGGAAACGTCCTCAACAGGAAGTTTCTTTATTGATGAACTTGATTCGTGAATATTTGTTAGGCAATGTGCGCGATATGCATGAACACAATGTGCGTATCCGTTTTATTGGCTTTATTGGTGGCTTAAGCGAAGAATTGCAGACCATCATTCGCGAATCGGAAGAATTAACGCAGAATAATACGGGTCTTACCTTACAGTTAGCCATTAACTATGGTGGACGCGATGAAATAGTGCGCGCCGTAAAAGCGGTTGCGGAGGATGTTAAAGAAGGTCGTATGGCCATCGATGACATTACAGAAGAATCCTTCGGTGCACGATTATTTACTCGTGAATTTGCAGATGTAGATTTGCTCATTCGCCCGAGTAACGATTATCGAATCAGTAATTTCTTGTTATGGCAGCTTGCTTATGCAGAATTCTGGTTTACTCCTAAGCATTGGCCTGATTTTACGGCTGATACGTTACGGGAAGCCGTGTATGCGTACCAGCATCGTGAACGTCGTTTTGGCGGGCTGAAAACGGAGGAATAATATGTTAAAGACTCGGTTGATTACGGCGATTATCGGCATCATTGTCGCCGTTGCCGTTATTCAATACGGTGGTTATGTATTTAATACCTTTGTCATGATTTTGACATTAGTTGGTTGGCATGAATTCGTAAATATGTATTTCCCACAGCAGAAAAACGCGAAGGGCATACAGAAATACGTAGGCTTACCGGCTATTGGGTATGTCTTTTTATTGGTTATGGTCGGCGTTTGTCGTCCAGAGACCTATTTACCGGTCGTAGGCATTTGGGCCTTAGGCACAGTGATTTACGGCTTTTTAATGAAAACAGGTCGCGAAGTATGGCGCACGTCCTTCTTGGCTATTGGCGGCGAGTTTTACTTGTATGCCGGCTTTGGGGCTTTGCTATTATTGCGTAATGACGCGGTATACCAGCACACAATTCATGCTGTATCCGTAGCATCGCCGGGGCTTATCATCATCTGGTTAGCCTTCTTAGGTACCTGGGCCAGCGATACGTTCGCGTATTTTGCCGGTCGTGCCTGGGGCAAGCATCGCATTGTGCCGAACATCAGCCCCAATAAGACGCTGGAAGGCTTCATTGGTGGCTTCATCGGCACTATCGTGGTTGGGGTAGTGTACAGTCATTTCACAGGGCTTGACATGGGCTTAGGTGCTGTATTGTCCGTATTAATCGGCATTGCGGCTCCGCTTGGCGATTTGTTTGAATCGAAATTAAAACGCATCAGCGGCGTGAAGGATTCCGGTAATATTTTGCCGGGTCACGGCGGTGTTTTGGACCGCTTTGACAGCATTCTTTTCGTGGCGCCGGTGGTGTTCTTCTTTTTGTTACTCGTATAGGAGTTCCCTATGAAAACGTTGAGTATTCTGGGGAGTACCGGTTCTATCGGCACGCAGACCCTGGATGTGGTGCGTCAGCACCCTGATTTATTTCAAGTAGCGGCCATTGTAGCCTACAAAAATGTAGACCTGTTGTTGGCTCAAATTGAAGAATTTAAGCCGGAAATGGCTGGCCTTGTTGATGAAAACGCCTTTAGTGAGTTGAAATCACGCTATACAGGGACGACGAAGCTCGTCGGTGGTCACGAAGCGCTGTTAACCGCAGCGGTTTGGGATTCTGCCGACATGGTGGTAACTGCTGTAGTTGGCGCAGCCGGTATTGAACCGACGGTAAAAGCCATTGAAGCGAAGAAGACCATTGGTCTTGCCAATAAGGAAACCTTGGTAGCCGGTGGGCCGCTCATTACGGCGCTTTGCAAGGAACACGGCGTTAAGCTGTTGCCTATTGACAGCGAACATAGCGCCATTTTCCAGTGCCTGGAAGGGCAGCGCCGCGATAACGTGGACAAGCTTTTGATTACGGCGTCTGGTGGACCGCTTCGCTTGTGGCCGGCCGAAAAGATTCCGACGGCGACCGTAGCGGATTGCCTCAAGCATCCGACGTGGAACATGGGTAGCAAGATTACCATTGACTCGGCTACGCTGTTCAATAAAGGTCTTGAAGTTATCGAAGCGCATTGGCTTTTTGGCTTTGACTTCGATCACATCAAGGTTACCGTTCATCCGCAGAGTATCGTTCATTCTATGATTATGATGAAGGATGGCGCTATTTTAGCACAGCTTGGCAATCCGGACATGCGCGAACCGATTCAGTACGCACTGACTTATCCGGACCGCAAGCCGCTGCAAATGGATACGCTGACCTTTGACGAAGCGTTGCAGCTGGAATTTTTCCCGCCGCGCTATGATGATTTCCCGGCATTGCGTTTAGCCTTTGAAGTAGGCCGTCAGGGCGGCTTCAAGCCGGCTATTTTCAACGCTGCCAATGAAACGGCAGTCTATGCATTCCTGGATGGCCGCATTCCGTTCGGCAAGATTTACGAAACGGTATACGGCGTATTGAGCCAGGCTGAAAGCGAACCGGAATTTACGTTGCCGAATTTGCGCGCTATCGATGGATGGGCCCGCGCTAAGGCGACGGAATTATTGAAATAGGAGGCGCTATGCTGACTACTATACTTGCTTTTGTGTTCGTTATGGGCGTAATCGTGTTTATTCACGAATTCGGTCATTTCATAACGGCGAAAGCGACAGGCATGCGCGTTGATGAGTTTGCCATCGGATTTGGTCCGGCTATCGTATCCACCAAAAAGGGGGAAACGCTCTATTCCATTCGAGCGATTCCGCTGGGTGGTTACAATAAGATTGCCGGTATGGATCCGAACGAGCCTCTCGACGAGCGGTCCTTTTTAGCAAAGCCGGTGTGGAAGCGTTTTATCGTCATCTTCGCCGGTGCAGGTTTTAACTTTCTGTTAGCAATCGTAATGTTCTTCGGCCTCTTTGCAGCGTATGGTTCGCAAAAGCCGTCCACCCAGCCGGTAGTCGGTCATATTATGACGAATTCGCCGGCCCAGGCCGCTCACATGGCCATCAATGACCGCATTATTACCATCGACGGTAAGCCGGTTAACGTGTGGTCCGACATTACGAAGAATTTTAATGGCACAGCCGGTAAGGTCATTACTGTGGTAGTGCAGCGTGACGGCGCGACGAAGGAGCTTTCGGTTATCCCGAAGGACAGCGAAGGCCGCACGATTATCGGCGTTAATCCGATTATGGAAACGACGCCATACACGATTGGTGAAGCAGCCACCAAGTCCGTTACTATGACGGGTCAGATTTTGTACGGTATGCTGCAGGGCCTTTGGTCCATGATTACCGGCGCAAGCCAAGCCGAAGTTGCCGGCCCTATTGGGGTGGCGCAGATGGCGGGGCAAGTAGCGCAAGCGGGCTTCTTGTATTTATTGCAATTTACCGCTTTACTCAGTTTGAACTTAGGCTTGATTAACCTGTTGCCGGTGCCGATGCTGGACGGCGGTCACTTAATCTTGCTTATCATTGAAGGCATTACGCGACGCCGCATGCCGCCGAAGGCATTGCAGTACATTCAGATGACAGGCATGGCGATTTTGCTATTTATCTTCTTGTACGCAACCTTCCACGATGTAACGCGTCTGTTTACATAAAGGAGTACCTATGATTACAAGAAAAGCAACACGAGGGATTACGGTAGGTACCGTTAAAATCGGTGACTTTGCTCCCATTAGTGTGCAGTCTATGATTACCACCAATCCGGTAGAGTCGGAAAAGGCCATTGCTGAAATCAACCGCCTCGCCGACGCCGGTTGTGAATTGGTGCGCGTAGCCGTACCGGATATGAACGCTGCCAAAGCGCTCAAGGAAGTAAAAGCAGGTGCTCACATTCCTGTTATTGCCGATATTCACTTCGACTATAAATTGGCTTTACAGGCCATTGATAGCGGCGTTGATGCACTCCGTATCAACCCGGGCAACATCGGCGGTACCGATAACGTAGCTGCTGTTATTGCCAAAGCGAAACCGAAGCATATTCCGATTCGTATCGGCGTTAATGCCGGTTCCTTGCCGGAACACATTTTAAAAGCGTACGGCGGTCATCCCTGTGCCGATGGCATGGTGGAAGCAGCCTTAGAGCACGTTCGTATTTTGGAACAGATGGATTACCTGGATATGAAGTTATCCATTAAAGCCACCGACGTGCCGCTTATGATTGAAGCGTACCAGAAGTTATCGGCTAAAGTACCGTATCCGTTGCATTTAGGTGTTACGGAAGCCGGTACGGTAACCCAAGGTACCATTAAGTCGTCTATCGGTATTGGTAGCTTGTTGGCCCAAGGTATTGGTGATACATTGCGCGTATCCTTGACAGGCGACCCGATCCACGAAGTGGAAGTGGGTAAGACCATCTTGAGTTCCTTAGGCTTGCGTAGCTACGGTGCTACCATGATTTCCTGCCCGACCTGTGGTCGTTGCCGCGTTAACCTCTTCGATATGGCCGATATTGTTGAAGAACGCTTGAAAGCCATCAAAGCGCCAATCCGCGTAGCGGTTATGGGTTGTGTTGTTAACGGCCCCGGCGAAGCCCGTGAGGCAGACTTCGGTATTGCCGGTGGCGATGGTCGCGGCATCGTATTCCGCAAAGGTGAGATTATTAAAACTGTGCCGGAAGCCGAATTAGTCGACGCATTATTTGAAGAAATTGAATCCTATTTAGCAAAGGAGTAGTCAGTTCACATGTTAGCCAGTAAATTATATGCCCCTACTTTAAGAGAAACACCGGCTGATGCCGATGTAGTTAGTCAACAGTATATGTTACGTGCCGGTTTCATCCGCAAGATGGCCGGTGGTATTTACACGTACTTGCCGTTGGCATGGCGCAGCTTACGCAAAATTGAAGCAATCGTTCGCGAAGAAATGGAAGCGAGCGGTGCTCAGGAAATTATGATGCCGGTGGTTCAGCCTGCTGAAATTTGGCAGCAGTCCGGGCGTTGGAAGGTATACGGCGAAGAAATGTTCCGCTTACAGGACCGTCATGGCCGTGACTATTGCTTGGCTCCTACTCATGAAGAATTGATTACCACCTTGGTTAAAAGCGAAGTAAATTCGTACCGCCAGTTGCCGTTGAATTTATTTCAGATGCAGAATAAATACCGCGATGAACGCCGTCCGCGCTATGGCTTGATGCGTGGCCGCGAGTTCATCATGAAGGATGCTTACTCCTTCGATGCTGATGAAGATGGTTTGGATGTATCGTATCATCAGATGTACGACGCATACACTCGTATTTTCACTCGTTGCGGCTTATACTTCAAACCGGTAGAAGCTGACTCCGGTGCTATCGGCGGTAGCAATAGCCATGAATTCATGGCCTTGGCTGAAGCCGGCGAAGCTGACGTAATCCACTGCAAAGCTTGTGATTATGCAGCAAACATCGAAATCGGTCATCCGACGGTAGTAGAAATGCCGGAAGAAGAATTGAAGGAAATGACTTTGGTGGATACGCCGGAAGCTAAGACTATCGAAGCAGTAGCTAACATGCTTAACTTACCGCTGGATCACACTATTAAAGCCGTTGTATATAACTTGGACGGCATCGTTACCTTGGCTATCGTTCGCGGTGACCATGAAGTTAACGAAATCGCGTTGCAGCACGTATTGAACTCTCCGGTTGAACCGGAAATGGCTTCCGACGAAGATTTACACCGCGTAGGCTTAGTTGGCGGTTTCATCAGCCCGGTTGGCTTGAAACAGACCGACGACTTCGCTATCGTGGTAGACGAATCCGTAATGGCTATGTACAATGCTTGCGGCGGCGCGAACAAGAAAGACGCTCACTACATCAACATCAACCCGAACCGTGATTTCAACACGAAAGACATGCACATCGCACCGATTCGTTTGATCACTACGGAAGACCGTTGCCCGAAATGCGGCGGCGAATTAGAAATCGCTAAAGGCATCGAAGTAGGTCAGGTCTTTAAATTGGGTACCAAATACAGTGAAGCCTTAGGTGCTACGTTCCTTACCCAGGAAGGTCGTCCGAAGCCGCTCGTAATGGGTTGCTATGGTATTGGCGTTTCCCGTACATTGGCAGCTGCTATTGAACAGTTCCACGATGATAACGGCATTATCTGGCCGCGTGCTATCGCTCCGTTCGAAGCTGTTGTAGTGCCGATTAATGCGAAAGACGAAGCGTTGATGGCAACGGCTACGAAGGTGTATGAAGACCTGAAAGCAGCCGGTGTTGACGCATTGCTCGACGATCGTAAGGAACGCGCCGGCGTTAAATTTAAGGACGCTGACTTGATTGGTTATCCGATTCGTATTACGATTAGTAAAATGACGTTAGAAACCGGCGAAGCGGAAGTTAAAATCCGTAAGACCGGCGATGTATTGCAGGTTCCATTGGCTGAAGCAGCTGTGGAAGTGGCGGCAAAACTTAATGAATTATAAGAGAAACACCGAATTGCGTTTCTGTGCTTGAACAGGGCGCCATAGGCGGTGTAAACTATAGGATAAGGGCAGTCGTCGTGTTTTTTGGCGACTGCTTTTGTCCCATTATTGAGGTGAGGTGACGGTAACATGCTCGTAGATTTTCATATGCACAGTACGTATTCCGACGGTACTAAAACACCGCGGGAATTAGTCAATGCCGCTGCAGCGGCCGGTATAGCGGCGATAGCCGTCACCGACCACGATGAAATAACCGGCGGCGTTGAGCTTATCGAAGCCCATGATACGCCAATACCGGTCATTCCCGGCATTGAATTTAGCTCTACCTATCACGGTCATGACGTTCACATTCTTGGCTATGCCTTTGATACTAAGAATAAGCGTATGGTAGATTACATTCGATTCTATAAGGAAGAACGACGGACTCGCCTGTTGAAGATGGTGGAACGTTGTCACGAAGCCGGCTATGATGTGTCCGTAGCCGAATTCAATAAGCTGTATGGCACGGAAGGTTCCTTTGGGCGACCGCACTTAGCGCGCATGCTTATCGCGAAGGGCTATACGTCGTCCGTATCGGAAGCGTTTAACACGATTTTAAGCCCCAAAAGTCCTTGCTATGTGCAGAAGTTTAATGCTCATCCGGCCGACATTGTAGATATTATTCACGAAGCGGGCGGCATTTGCATTATGGCCCATCCGGTGTTAATTCACACCGCGAAGGATGTTAATGAACTCTTACAGTTGCCCTTTGACGGCATGGAAGTGTATCATAGTAAGCAGGATGATGCTACATCGGCACAATATCGCATGATGGCCAAGGAACGAGGTATGCTCATGAGCGGTGGTTCTGATTACCACGGTATTGAAGGCCAGCCGCCATTGGCTTTAGGCGATTTCAAGATTTACGCTGACCGCGTAGCAGACTTCATGAAAGCCGTTGGCTTAGGACGGTTATTGACGCAGTAAACTTCGAGGTGACCTATGGAAGTAATTGCATTTGTAGGGCCCAGTGGTACCGGTAAAAGTCACCGGGCGCTGGTTATTGCTCACGAAAACGGTGCAGCATGCATCATAGATGATGGCATTTTAATATATAACAACCGCATTGTAGCCGGCTTTTCCGCCAAAAAGGAAGTGAGTAAGCTCAAGGCGGTTCGTCGCGCTATTTTCCAGGACCCGGTACAGGTAAAGTCTGTGCGGGACCAGCTGGATATTATTAACCCGGAACGTATCTTGATTTTAGGTACGTCGGAAAACATGGTCAAGAAAATCGCCGGTGCGTTAGGCCTTGGCGAACCGGTGCGCTACATTCACATTGAAGACGTAGCAACGCCGAAGGATATTGAAAAGGCACAGAACGCGCGCCTCAAGGAAGGTAAGCACATTATCCCGGTACCGACCATGGAATTGAAGCCGCACTTTAAGGGCTACTTGATTGACCCGATTAAGTCCATTTGGCGCCGTAAACGGGTGCGCCGCGATGGCGCTGATGCCGATGATTTCGAAAAATCCGTTATTCGTCCGGTGTTTAGTTACTACGGGAAGCTTACTTTCTCCGATACAGTACTGACGCAGCTGATCAAGAACAGCTTGGCGAAGGTGGACGGCATTTCGAAATGCGACGACGTGAAGGTTAAGAAAAGCACGAAGGGTAACAACGCCTTGCTTATCGCTATGGGCGTTTCCGTGGTGCGCGGCCGCCCGGTTAAGGATATTATGGGCGACATGCATCAGGCCATTCGCAAAGAATTAGAATACATCACCGGTATGGCGGTGGAACGCTTGTCTATCGTAGTAGACGACGTGGTAAATCCGCCGGCACCGAGTAAGAAATAGAGATGTTAGTAGCCTGTAATACGAAGCGTCGTGGCGTTATGCCGGGGCGAAGTGCCGTGGAGGCTGGTAATTTCACAAGCAAATTGAAGGAGACGATGATGAAGCGTTACTATATATTTACGTACGGTTGTCAGATGAATGAAGCGGACTCGGAGCGTCTCGCTTTCCAGTTGGAGGAAGCGGGCTACGAGGCGACCGATGATTTCAACGACGCCGATTTGATTATACTGAATACGTGCTGTGTGCGCGAAACGGCGGAATCGAAGATTTATGGCCGCATTGGCGAGCTGAAGCATTTGAAGACGAAGAACAAGGACCTCATCTTGGCGATCACCGGTTGCATGGCCCAGAAGAACCAGGCGGACATGTTCAAGCGCGCCCCGCATATCGATATCGTGTTGGGGACGCACAATTTGCGCCACATCAATGAGATGATTGCTGAGGTTCAGCGCACGCACAAGCATCAGATGGCTGTTGAGCTGGATAACACGGAGTACCACGAAATGGAAGCGAAAGTGAAGGGTAGCTTCGCCGCTTGGGTGCCCATTATGAATGGTTGCAACAAGTTCTGCACGTATTGCATCGTGCCCCATGTTCGCGGTCGTGAAATCAGCCGCCCCATCGACGCTATCGTAGAAGATGTAAAGAAGCTGGGCGCTTCCGGTATTAAGGAAGTTACGCTTTTGGGCCAGAATGTTAACTCCTATGGCCTTGACTTCAAGGACGGCACGCATTTCGGTAATCTTATCGACGCTTTAGATGGCATTCCGGGGATTGAACGCATTCGCTACATGACCAGTCATCCGCAGGATATGAATCGTGAAATGATTGAAGCCTTGGGCCGTTCGTCCAATGTAGTAACGCAGCTACATTTGCCCATTCAGTCCGGCTCTGACCGCATTTTGAAGAAAATGAACCGCCACTATACAGTGGAACATTATAAAGAGCTGGTGGCTTATTGCCGCCAGCAGATTCCGGGCTTGGTGTTGACGACGGACTTAATCGTCGGCTTCCCGGGCGAAACGGAAGAAGACTTCCAGGATACGTTACAGCTTTTGAAGGACGTGCGCTATGACATGGCGTACACGTTTATCTTCTCCAAGCGTTCCGGCACGCCGGCAGCGACCATGGAAGATCAGGTTCCGGAAGAAGTTAAACGCGTTCGTTTGCAAGCCTTGATGGACGTGCAGAACGAAATTTCCTTGGAGCTTAACAAAGCCATGGAAGGCCAGGTGTACGATATTATTGTGGAAGGTCCGAGCCGCAACGATGAAAACGTATGGTTCGGTCGTACGTCGGGCAACAAGATGGTGCTCTTCCCGAAGGAAGACCGCTTGCACGTTGGCGACACGGTTCAGGCCCGCATTGACAAAGGCCAGACCTGGATTTTGTACGGCACCGTTTTATAATTAACTATACACGTAGACGAGCATGTTCCGGCGCTTAGCGTCGGAACAGCTTGTTGTCTAATCACACTATTTACTATGATGAGGGATGCGGATGAGTAAAAAACAGACGCCAATGATGGAGCAGTATTTTGCCGTTAAGGAGCAATACAAGGGGGCATTGCTGTTTTTCCGCTTAGGCGACTTTTATGAAATGTTTTACGACGATGCTATAACGGCGTCGCGCGAATTGAATATTACTCTTACGGGCCGAAATTCCGGTGAAGAGGATAAAGCGCCTATGTGTGGCGTGCCTTATCATGCAGCGGAAAGCTATATTGAAAAGCTGATCAAAAAAGGGTACAAGGTAGCGATTTGTGAGCAAATGGAGGATCCGAAGGCGGCGAAGGGCATCGTAAAGCGCGATGTTATCCGCGTTATCACGCCAGGGACGGTGCTCACGGAAAACGGCACCGATGCGCGGTCCAATAACTTCTTAGCCTTGTTCTATCAGGCGGAAGCGGCGATGATCGTCATCTTTACGGACGTGTCCACCGGCGAGGTTATTTGGGAGCGCGTGCGCGCCGAAGACGGTACGGCTAGCATTATCGATGCGTTAGCCATGTATGCGCCATCCGAAGTGGTTACCGTTGGTAACACCCAGCTTGCCCCTGAAATCACCGATTTCCTCAAGAACCGCTACGAAGGCTTAGCCTATTCGCCGTTCACTGCTGACGGCACCGCCGATGAATTACGACGCCGTGCCATGAGTCATTTCACCGACGTAGGCCTCTTAGAGGAAGACGTGTGGGAAGGTCTTGGCAGTCTTTTGGCGTACTTGAACACCATGATTAAGACCGACGTAAGCCACATTAACTATGTGCATCCGCTTAGCGTGGGCGACCGCATGATCCTCGACACGTCGAGTTTGCGTCATTTAGAAGTGACGTCGAATTTGCGTGATGGCGGCAAGAAAGGGACGCTGTTAAGTGTCCTGGACCGCACGTTAACGCCGATGGGCGCGCGCCTGTTGAAGCAGTGGGTGGAATGTCCGCTTATGGACGTAAACCGCATTCGCCGTCGTCAGAACGCTATTGGTGAATTCATCAGCAAGCCTACGGATTTGACGAAGCTGCGCGAGCTCTTAAAATCCATCTTTGACTTTGAACGCATTTTGGCTCGCGTTGAAATCGGCACCGTGTCGCCGCGCGACTTTACGTCGCTCCGTGAATCGCTCCGCATTTTGCCGGACTTAAAAGCGCTTCTCAGCACCTGCGAAAGCTCGGAATTACAGGAAATCTTCGAGCACACCGGTACCCATGAGGACGTGTATGACTTATTGCAGCGCGCTATTGCTGACCAACCGGCGCTGACGTTAAAGGACGGTAAGGTTATTCGCAACGGCTACAATGACGAGCTGGATGAGCTTCGTTCGCTGGCGGAAAACAGCCAGGAATGGCTGCGCAAGCTGGAAGAACAGGTGAAGGAAGAGACGGGCATTCGCCTCAAGACGGGCTACAACAAGGTGTTTGGCTATTACTTCGAAGTGTCGCACGCCAACGCCGCCGATGTGCCGGATTACTTTATTCGCAAGCAAACCTTGGCCAATGCGGAACGTTACATTACGCCGGAGCTGAAGGAATTTGAAATCAAAATCCTCAGCGCCAAGGATAAGATTGTGGCCTTGGAACAGAAGCTCTATGCAGAACTTCGCGGCCTTGTAAAGGACGCCGTAAAGCCTATTCAGGAAACGGCGCGTTGCCTCGCTAAGCTAGACGCCTTAGCCGGTTTAGCCCGCGTGGCGTACGAAGAAAATTACATTTGTCCCACCATTACTATGAATGGGCAGATTAATATTCGCGACGGTCGCCATCCGGTGATCGAAAAGTTCCTGAAGCGCGAAGTGTTCGTGCCAAACGACGTGACGCTGAACCACGAAAAGGACGAGTTCTTGCTCATCACCGGTCCGAATATGGCCGGTAAGTCCACCTACATGCGTCAGGTAGCGGTGCTCATGATTATGGCCCAAATTGGGTCGTACATTCCGGCCCGGGAAGCCAGCATTTCGCCGGTAGACCGCATCTTTACCCGCGTTGGCGCCAGTGACGATATTTCCACCGGTCAAAGTACGTTCATGGTGGAAATGAAGGAAGTGGCGTACATTCTTGCTAATGCTACGTCGAACAGCTTACTTATCCTCGATGAAATCGGCCGCGGCACCAGTACGTTCGATGGTTTGAGCATTGCGCAAGCTGTGGTGGAACATATTTGCCGTCACATTCACGGGAAAACGTTGTTTGCTACGCATTATCACGAGCTGATTCCGCTGGCCGATACTTTTGAAAAGCTGCAGAATTATACGGTAGCCGTTAAAGAAAAAGGCAAGGACGTGGCTTTCTTGCGCCGAATCGTTAAAGGCGGGGCAGACCGTAGCTATGGTATTCATGTAGCACGGTTGGCCGGCTTGCCCAATTCGGTACTGAAGCGCGCTGAGGTTATTTTACATGACCTGGAAGGCGCCGAAGGGGCGGCGAAGGCTGTAACAGCCGGAAACGTAAGCGCAACGGGAGCCAACGGTACTGCTAATGATGCTGGTGCGACCGGGAGCAATGGCGCTTCAACTGCAGGCGCTAAGAGCCCAGCGGTGCGCGAACCGGCCATGGATTTTGGCAATCTCTTTACGTCGTCCGTTATCGACCAGCTCTTGGCCGTTGACGTCATGAGTCTTACGCCTATTGAGGCGATGAATGTGTTATATAAACTGCAAGAAGAAGCCCGTAAGGGAGGCGGTAGCTAATGGCTCGCATTCATGTACTGGATGAAAAAACGATCAATAAAATCGCCGCCGGTGAAGTTGTGGAACGACCGGCTTCGGTGATTAAAGAATTATTAGAAAATGCTATCGACGCCGGCGCTACGTCTGTCGAGGTAGAAATCGCCGACGGCGGTGTTAGTTATATGCGCGTTACCGATAACGGCTGCGGCATGACTGAAGAGGATGCGCGGCTGTCCGTGCTCCGTCACGCTACCAGCAAGATTCGGGACGTAGAAGATTTATTTACCATCGGGTCCTTGGGCTTCCGCGGTGAAGCCTTGGCCAGCATTGCGTCCGTGTCTCATTTCACGTTGACCACGCGAAGGGAAGACGAAGAGCTGGGCACGCGCATTACTATCGATGGCGGTAGTCTGACGGACTGCATGCCCTTTGGGGCCCAGCCGGGTACGACTATTGAAGTGCGGGATTTGTTCTATAATACGCCGGCGCGGCGCAAGTTCCTCAAAACGGAGCGCACCGAAACGAGCCGCATCAGCGACATGGTAGGCAAGCTGGCGCTAGGCAATCCGCACATTTCCTTTAAGCTCATTTCCAATGACACGGTGTCTATCATGGCGCCGGGTAACGGCAGTGTCACCGATACGGTGGCCGCCCTTTACGGCTACAAGGTGAGCAACGATATTTTCCCTATCGCCTACGAAGCGGAAGGCATTAACATTACCGGCGTGGTGAGCAAGCCGACGCTTTTAAAGAGTAGCCGCATTTGGCAGACCGTCATCGTCAATGACCGCGTCATCAATGACAAGGCCATCACGAAGGCTATCGACAACGCGTATCATGCGTTATTGCCGAAGGGCGGGTATCCGCTGGTGCTCTTGGATATTGTGGTGCCGCCGGAATCGGTGGACATCAACGTTCATCCTCGTAAGAGCGAGGTGAAATTCGCCGACGATAAGCCTATATTCAAGGCTGTGTACCATGCCATTTTGCAAGGCCTGCAGAATCCATTGCGCAACCGCGGTCTTACGGCGTCGCCGGCCGGGACGGTACCGAATGGTTTCACGTCCTCTGAAATGACAACCCCCTTCGACGATTCGTCGACTGGTTCGGCTACGAACGGGTCTGCCATTGAAATGACGGATCACATCGTCACGGACATCAATTACGATAAGGTGTTCGCTAATCGTCGTAGCCCATCGCCGGCTGAAGCGGGACGTCTTGCTACAGAGGAATTTGTGCGTAAGCTGAAGGAAGAAGGCTACACGCCGCCGGTGAAGACCACCTACGAGCAAGATTCGTGGGTAGATGATGGTTCCTTTGATGTGCCGGTAACGCCGAAAAGCTATACGGAAGAAGATAAGGAACGCTTCCGCGAGCTCATGACGGAACGAACGGCGCAGCGTTGGGGCGAAGAAAATACTACTGACGAATATAACCAGTTTAATTCCGATGACGGTGGTTACGGTACTAGCGACGCTGCAGCAATGGACGCTACACCGGGTGCTATGGATAACGCCGTATATAGAAGTGACCGACCAAACCGCATTACGTCGTCGTCCGGGTTATTGCCCTTAGGCCAAGTAGCGGCTTGCTATATTTTGGCGAAAAAAGGCGATGATTTGTATATTATCGACCAACACGCGGCCCACGAACGAGTGCGCTATGATAAGCTGTGCAAATCGGCAGCGGCGATACCGATGCAGGATCTGCTGGTGCCGGTTTATTTCAAAGCCGACGAAGCAGACATGAGCTTAGTGGAAGAGCAACAGGATATTTTAACGGATCTTGGCTATCACGTTGAGTTAGGCGGTCCGGATCAGCTCCGCATTGACGGCATGCCGGCGGACTTAGTCGTAAGCAAAGGGGAAGAAGTGCTTCAGCATGTATTTACCTTGCTTCACGATTCGCAGATTCCGACGAAGGCAGAGCTTCGCCATGAAATGCTGGCCTATGCCTCGTGCCGCGGCGCCATTAAGTCCGGTCATACGCTGAACATGTATCAAATGTCGACGCTGTTAGAAGACCTGTTCAATACGGATAAGCCTTACGTTTGTCCTCATGGTCGTCCTACCATCATTCGCTTTACGCCGGAAGAGCTGGGCAAGCTGTTCCTCAGGAGCTAGTGAGAGACCATGGATATAGTTACGATTTCACAAAAAGGGAAAGAACCGGAGCGCGTAGCGGCTCGCAAAGCGGCAGCGCTCTTGGGCATGCCCTATATTGAACGGTGTGACCGGTCATTGCCGTTATTGCAGGAAACCTACGATGCAGAGCGCATTTTAGTGTTCCACAAGCAAGGGCCGGCCATGTATACCGGCGACGGCACGGACCATCGCTTTCACTTATCGATGGCCGAGCTACGATTACTGCGTATCGACCGCGGCCAAACAGACCATCTCATCGAAGCCTTAGGCGATGAACCGCTTACGTCCTTCTTGGACTGCACCGCCGGCCTTGGCAGTGATAGCCTTTTAGTGTCCTACACCCATCCGGAATGTGAACGACTGGTAGCCTTAGAAGGCATTAAGCCTTTGGCGTATATTACGAATTTTGGCTGTCGTCATTTCGTCCACAAACGACCGGAGGTTACAGCGGCACTACGGCGCATTCAGGTAGCCAATGTGCGGTACGAAACGTACCTAGCGGCGGCGCCGGAAAAGCGCTATGACGTAGTGTACTTTGACCCTATGTTTGAAGTGCCGGTCAAGGAAAGTCCGCAGTTCTTAAGTCTTCGCGGACACATTTTAAGCAGTACATTTTCGGCCGCTGTGCTTACAGCGGCTTTACGTGTGGCTAAACGGCGCGTTATCGTCAAGGAACGTCCCTTTGCGACGGTGTTCAAGGAACTTCCGCCGGACGAGCTCATTGGCGGTAAGTACAGCCGCGTAGCGTACGGCATTTATTATGCAAACAAGTAAGCGACTTTAGGAGCACACGGGTACGTTACGATAGCTACCGATACACAGACAATTAACTTTACGACGAAGGGAGGCGACACAGTGAGCGAACGATTGATTACCATTTTAGGGCCTACGGCAGTAGGCAAAACGGATTTGACGCTACGACTGGCAAAGAAGTTTAACTCCGTCGTCATATCCGGCGATGCGTATCAGATTTATCGGGGCCTCGACGTGGGCACGGCCAAGCCGTCGCCTGACGAATTAGCGGCTGTGCCGCATCGGCTCATCGATATTTGCGACCCGGACGACTCGTACAGCGCAGCGGACTTCCAAACTATGGGCGCCACTGAAATAACGCGTTGCAACGAGCAAGGGATTATCCCGATTTTATCCGGCGGTACCGGCTTTTATGTGCAGGCTCTTCTGGAAGGCTATGACTTTTCTACAGAAGGACCTGATGCCGAAGTACGCCAGCGCTTAGAAGCGCTCGTAGCGGATAAAGGGGAAGAAGCCCTCTTAGTCTATGGTGAGGAGCTTGCCGCTAAGGGTGGCATTACGTTAAAATTTACGGACAAGCATCGGCTATACCGCGCCATTGAATTAATGGAGCGAGGCGATTACGAAAGCTTGACGAAGCCGACGAAGCAAGGCCTTCGTTATGACGGTCCGGTTATTGGCTTGGAGCGTCCCCGCGAAGAGCTCTATGACCGCATCAACCGCCGAGTAGACATTATGGTGGCGAACGGCCTCTTTGAAGAAGTAGAGCGCCTATTAGCCGCCGGCGTCAGCCCGGACTGCCAAGCCTTTAAAGGCATTGGCTATAAAGAAACGGCGGCTTATTTCACAGGAGAACTCTCGAAAGAGGACGCTGTGGCCGCTATCAAACAAAACACGCGACGCTTTGCGAAGCGCCAGATTACCTGGTATAAACGAATGCCTTATATTCGCTGGATTTCCTTGACGGAAGAGAATAGCGATGAATGGGTGTATGAACAAGCGCTGCGAATTATTGAGGAGAATTACTGATGACTATTGAAGAATTACGCGATCAGGCCATGGCTATGGCTGAGCCGCAATTTAAGAAATTTGAACCGATTGCCTTGGCAAATACGGAAAAGGTATTAGCTGCGTTTAAGGAATGCCGTTTAAGCGATTACCATTTTAATGGCACTACCGGCTATGGCTACAATGATAGCGGCCGCGAGCTGTTAGATGAAGTGTTCGCTCACGTATTCAAGGCCGAAAAAGCTTTAGTACGCGCTCATTTCGTGTCCGGTACCCACGCGTTGGCTACGACGTTAACCGCCATCTTAGGCAGTGGCAGCGAAGGCCGTGAATTCGTATACGCCGTTGGTGCGCCGTACGATACGATGCAGTCCGTTATTGGCGCCGTGCGCGACGTGCGCGGTTCCTTGACGGAAAAGGGCTTCATCTACAAGGAAGTGCCGCTGAAAGACGGTACCTACGACTTAGAAGGCATTAAGGCGGCTGTCAATGACCAGACCCGCGTAGTAGTCATCCAGCGTTCTCGCGGTTACAGCACTCGTGAACCGCTTTCCTGCGAAGATATTGGCCGCATTTGCGCCGCTGTAAAATCAGTAAACCCGAAGACCGTTTGCTTTGTGGATAACTGCTACGGTGAGTTTACCGAATTAACGGAACCTTTGGAACATGGCGCCGACATTATGGCCGGCTCTTTGATCAAAAACGCCGGCGGCGGCATTGCGCCCACCGGTGGCTATGTAGCCGGTCGCGAAGACTTAGTAGAAGACACGGCATACCAGTTGACCGCACCGGGCTTAGGCGACCACATGGGGTCCTATGCACCGGGCTATCGCTTATTCTTCCAAGGCTTATTCTTAGCACCACACGTTGTGTTGCAGGCCTTGAAGGGCGCTGTTTATACAGCAGCCGTAGGCACCTTGCTTGGTTATGAAGTATTCCCGCACGTGGATGCCGATCGTTACGATTTGATTCAGGCCATTAACTTACACAACGCCGACGAAATGGAACAGTTCTGCCGCGGCATGCAGTCCTATTCGCCGGTAGATGCTCATGTTCGTCCGGTGCCGGGTGATATGCCGGGCTATGCGGATAAAATTATCATGGCCGGCGGTACCTTCGTACAGGGCTCGTCCATTGAATTAAGTGCCGATGGCCCAGTGCGCCCGCCGTACACCATTTTCATGCAAGGTGGCTTGGTGTTCGAACATTCTATGCTCGGCATCTTAGGCGCTGCTCGTGAAATTTTGGCGCATCGCCAGTAGTAGAGAGCCTGTATTCAGCAATTTTTTGTGTACCGTCAGCGTATTTTTCGGAATATTTGTCCTAATCCCTATAAATATGGTATACTCTAGTTTGCAAGATTTGAAGGACTTCGATGTATGACGTAAATCTCACGAGTCACGGAGGTTCTTAGCCTACGGGCGCAACGCTTGCTTTATTTAACCGAGTGTATCGGTGTACAGACTTTCACTCTGTATTTGTATTTTATTTCAGTACGGACACTTTGGTGCCTACAGAAGGAGAAAGCATGGAAAAAGTTGTTGCAGTAGCAATGAGCGGGGGCGTAGACAGCTCCTTAACGGCAGCGATGCTGTTAGAACAAGGGTATAAGGTTTTTGGTATTACATTGCGCTTATGGGTAAATGGCGCCGATCCGGACGATGTGCCGTTGGCCGTAACGGATGCGAAAAAGATGTGCGATTTCTTAGGTATCGAGCACCACGTTGTGGATGCCCGCGATACGTTCTATGAAAACGTGGTGGACTATTTCGTTAAGGAATATTCTAATGGTCGCACACCGAACCCGTGCGTATTCTGTAATAAAAATATAAAGTTCAACCTGTTGTTGAAACGGGCCTTGGAATTGGGGGCAACCCACATGGTAACCGGTCACTACGCACAGGTTAAATACAATGAAGAAACAGGGCTCTACGAGCTTCACAAGGGCACGGACCCGACGAAGGATCAGAGCTATGTATTATACACGCTGAACCAGGAAATTTTGAGTCATCTCATGTTCCCCTTAGGCGCGCAGAAGAAGACGTTGACTCGCGCTATGGCCGGCGACCGCGATTTGCCGGTAGCCAATAAGCCGGACAGCGAAGATATTTGCTTCTTGCCGAACCGCAACTATCAGGGCTTCATTCAGAACCAGTTGCACGGGGAAGCAAAACCGGGCAATATTGTTCATGAAAATGGTGAAGTATTGGGCCGTCACAATGGTCTTTTCAACTACACCATCGGTCAGCGTAAAGGCCTTGGCGTGGCTTACGAATATCCGTTGTACGTAGTTCGCTTGGACGGCGTTAAGAACGAAGTTATCGTCGGGCCGAACGAAAGCCTTTACACGAAGAAGATGATTTGCAAGCATTACAATTTCTTGTCCGGCACGATTCCGCAGGAATTGCATGCTAACGGCAAGATTCGCTATGCGGCTAATCCGTCCCCGTGCGTAGCGCGCATCTTGGATGACGAAACCATGGAAGTGGAATTCGAAGAACCGCAGCGCGCCATTACGCCGGGTCAGTCCGTCGTATTCTACGATGGCACCCAGGTATTGGGCGGCGGCGTTATCGAAGTCGTACAGTAAAATAAAAAGCGCTACAGCCTAGCGCCGTAAACTGAATACAAGTAAACACGCTAAGTATGAGCGCACGTATAGAAAGTCCGTCAGTGATGAGCTGGTGGGCTTTTTTTGTTATGTAGCTACTGCAAGTTTTTATGCCGATTTGACATGTTTATCTTCACTAATTTATCAAAAAGGTTTATAATATAAATAGATAAAAGGTATAAAGTAAAAATTGAATTAAAGGTATTTGTCTGTAAACTTGATATGGCGGGTCTTACCGCTTTAGCCATAGATTTACAGCTTTGGCATCGTATGTTATGTGTTTGCGGGAGGGTTTATTATGATTCAAGACTCGTTAGCGAAATTGGGCATTATTAACACTGGTTCCCTATACAGAAACCTCAGTCCGACTCTATTGATTGAAGAAGCGTTACGACGCAATGAAGGCGTTTTAAGCGATACCGGTGCTTTGGTAGTCAATACAGGGAAGTATACGGGCCGCTTACCGAATGATAAGTTTATCGTCGATACGCCGGCTGTACATAATCGCATTGCGTGGGGCTCCGTTAACCGACCGATTTCCCGTGATGTATTCTTAGCGTTGAAGAATAAGATGTCTGCGTATTTACAGAATAAGGATATTTTCGTATTCGATGGTTATGCCGGCGCTGATACGAAGCACCGCAAAAAATTCCGCATCGTTAACGAGTTAGCCAGTGAAAACCTGTTTATCCGCAATTTGTTGATTCGTCCTACCGCTGAAGAATTAACGTCCTATGGGGAACCTGATTTCACCATCATCGCCACGCCGGGCTTGAAGTGCAATCCGATTATCGACGGCACGCGGTCCGAAGCGGCTATCTTGGTGGATTACGAGCTGCGCACGGTACTTATTACCGGTACTCGTTATGCCGGTGAAATCAAGAAGAGCGTTTTCTCCATCATGAACTATTTGTTGCCTGATGAAGGTGTATTGCCGATGCACTGCTCGGCGAATATGAGCATGGTTACCGGCGAAACAGCGATTTTCTTCGGCTTGTCCGGTACCGGTAAAACCACATTGTCCGCCGACCCGAATCGTACCTTGATTGGCGATGACGAACACGGCTGGTCGGAAACGGGTGTATTTAACTTCGAAGGCGGTTGCTACGCAAAATGTATCGACCTGGATCCGAAGAAGGAACCGCTAATTTATAACGCCATTCGTACGGGCACGTTGCTTGAAAACGTTGTGCTGGACCCGGAAACCCGTACGCCGGATTACACCGATGGTTCGCTGTCGGAAAATACCCGCGCCGGTTATCCTATGTATTTCATTCCTCATGCTAGCGAAGAAGGCGTTGGTGGCATTCCGTCTGTAGTCATCTTCTTGACTGCCGATAGCTTCGGCGTTCTCCCGCCGATTTCCCGCCTTAGCAAGGAAGGGGCCATGTACCATTTCATCACCGGCTTCACGTCGAAGGTAGCCGGTACCGAACAGGGCATTACGGAACCGGTGCCGACGTTCTCCACGCTGTTCGGTGAACCGTTCATGCCCCTCGATCCGTACGTATACGCCAGCATGCTAGGCGAACGCATTGAAAAATACAACACCGCCGTTTACCTCGTAAATACGGGCTGGACCGGTGGTCCTTACGGCGTCGGCAAACGTATGGAATTGAAATATACCCGTGCCATGGTAACGGCTGCTTTGAACGGTACCTTGAAGGACGTACCGTACATTCACGACGACCTGTTCCAGGTAGATATTCCAAAACAGTGTCCGAACGTACCGGCGCACTTGCTCAATCCCCGTGATTGCTGGCAGGACGAAAAGGCCTATGACGCGATGGCTAAAGGCATTGCAAACATGTTCTACAAAAACTTCAAGGAAAAATATCCTACCATGCCGGATGAAATTATTAACGCCGGCCCGCGCGGTAGCGAACAGTAGTAACCACTTGTTACACTGTAAAGCTTTCTAGACGCATACTATGAAATAAAAAACCGCTATAGACCCAGGTGAAACTGAGTTTATAGCGGTTTGTTGTTGTAAAT
>ERZ791611.419-NODE-419-length-42551-cov-12.596597_pt1 | contig 42551 bp, 28 predicted proteins | sample MGYA00510275_ERZ791611 | MGnify/ENA primary metagenome ERZ791611 (study PRJEB30046, sample SAMN00791912) | human gut metagenome | study: EMG produced TPA metagenomics assembly of the A metagenome-wide association study of gut microbiota in type 2...
CGGTTATAGCCTGTTCGGGGTAGTGCAATAAGCGTAGCCCGAACTGGTCGGCACGATTTAATTGTTTGCTTGAAGTATTGAAATTTTAGACTCTTCTAAATCGAATAAGAGGATTTGCCTCATCAAGTCTCGGCTGTCGCTAACGCAAGGCCTTCGACTTTTCTGAGGCAAATCCTCTTTTACGTTTTCTCTTTACTTGCGAGTATAAAATTTCAATACTTCTACTCAACTCAAACTTCTTAAATGCGTTCGCCGACCTAGTTCGGTACACTCCCGCTTTCATTAGCACTAGCACGAATCAGTCTTATAACCGTCTCATAAATTCTGCCTTTGGCAGCTCGCTTTGCGGAAACCTATATCGTCCACCGGACAATCTTACCTCGCCATTCACAACCACATCTCCATCAACAGCAACCTTACAGCTTCATACTTTAGACAACAGTGAAGCCAGTCCTTACAACGCTAACCACGTTACGCTATAAACCACACCCTACGCCATAACCGAAACCACAGCCATCCAAGGCACCTTCCATCCGACGATGAGCTGCGCCGTGCCTGGATCACAAACATGCGGCACAGCACACCATTTTACAGAAGAAAAACCATCAACATACAGCCTCCAACAAAAGCTCCGAACGCGGAGGTCGCAGGCCGACTAGTTCGGGCTTCTGTCGATGCATTACATCCGTACGGGCTAACTTACTAAGCCGCTAATTTACACTATCCCCTCCCAAAGGCATTGGGATGCTTAGCCCGCGCGGCCTAATGCGTATCAAGTGTACCGAACGCGCCGGCGTTCGTATTTAAAAAGGTTAAGCTGATAAGAAGTGTTGGAATTTTATACTCGCTAATTAAGATAAAACGTATAAGAGGAATTGCCTCAGAGAATTCGATGGCCTTGCGTTAGCGACAGCCGAGAATCGCTGAGGCAATTCCTCTTATTAGATTAAGTAGTATCTAAAATTCCAACACTTCGAGCTAACCATTAAATGCGTGCCGGCCCGTTCGGAGCACAAGATATGGCACTATGTCCGTAAAGGCTAACATACCAATCCGTTATGCCGACTAGTTCGGACTATCCCCGATGCTCTAAATCCGTAAAGGCTAGCACACCAAGCCGCATACCCACGCTCCTCCCCAGTGCCTTAGCTAAGACAAACCTGCCAAGGCCCGTTCCCAGCCGGGCAGCAGCACCAATGGGCGCTGGCCGTATTTTGACGGCGGCAACGGTAGATTAGCCATGTACGGGCATTGTTCCTAGAGCGGGAGTGCTCGAACAGGCCAGTGCGCGTAGTATCGGTACCTGTACGGACAATTGTGCCAAGCCCATCAAGTGTACCGAACGCGCCGGCGCTCGAATTTAAAACGGTTGAGCCGTTAAGAAGTGTTGGAATTTTACACTCGCAAGTTAAGATAAAACGTATAAGAGGAATTGCCTCAGAGAATTCGATGGCCTTGCGTGAGCGACAGCCGAGAATCGCTGAGGCAATTCCTCTTATTAGATTAAGTAGAGTCTAAAATTCCAACACTTCAGGACGACCATTAAATTCGTTCCGGCCCGTTCGGAGCACAAGATATGGCACCATGTCCGTACAGGCTATGATACCTAGCCGCACCGGCCAGTTCGGGCTACCGCTTATTGCACTACCCCCGTACAGGCTAAGATACCAAGCGCCGAAAAAAGAAGGCCGCCCCATAGGGCTTGCGCCCGCTGGAACGGCCTTGGTAGGTTTGATTAGCTAAAAACTATTTTTTGATGTTATAGAACACGTCTTCGCCACGATACTGTGCGGTTTCAGCCAACAAATCTTCGATACGAAGCAACTGGTTGTATTTAGCAACGCGTTCGCTACGTGCCGGAGCACCGGTTTTAATCTGGCCAGCGTTAACGGCAACAGCGATGTCAGCGATGGTGGTGTCTTCAGTTTCACCAGAACGGTGGGATACAACTGCGGTGTAACCAGCGCGTTTTGCCATTTCGATAGCGTCGAAGGTTTCAGTCAAAGTACCAATCTGGTTAACTTTGATCAAGATAGCGTTTGCAGTGTCGTTTTTGATACCTTTGGAAAGACGTTCAGTGTTAGTTACGAACAAGTCGTCGCCAACGAGCTGAACTTTTTTGCCCAATTTGTCGGTCAAAAGTTTCCAGCCTTCCCAGTCTTCTTCTGCCAAGCCATCTTCGATGGAGATGATCGGGTATTTTTCTACTAATGCAGCATAGAATTCAACCATTTCAGCAGCGGTTTTTTCTTTGCCTTCGCCGGCTAATACGTATTTGCCGTCTTTGTAGAATTCAGAGGAAGCAGCGTCGATAGCCAATTTGATGTCTTTGCCCGGTTCGTAGCCAGCTTCTTTAACAGCTTCTACGATAACCTGTAAAGCTTCTTCGTTGGAGCCAAGGTTCGGAGCGAAGCCGCCTTCGTCACCTACACCAGTAGCCAAGCCTTTTTTCTTCAATACGTTTTTCAACGTATGGTAGATTTCAGCACACATGCGAAGAGCCTGTGCGAAGGATTCAGCGCCAACCGGCATGATCATGAATTCCTGAATATCTACGTTGTTATCTGCATGAGCGCCACCGTTCATGATGTTCATCATCGGAACCGGTAATTCTTTTGCGTTAGTGCCGCCCAAGTACTGGAACAACGGCAAGTCTAAGGACTGAGCAGCTGCACGAGCTACTGCCATGGAAACGCCTAAGATAGCGTTAGCGCCTAATTTACCTTTGTTCGGCGTACCATCTAATTCAATCATCAATTTGTCGATAGCAACCTGTTCGGTAGCATCATAACCGATGATAGCAGGTCCAATAATGTCGTTTACGTTTTCAACGGCTTTTAAAACGCCTTTGCCTTGGTAGCGAGATTTGTCGCCATCGCGCAATTCAACGGCTTCGAACATACCAGTGGATGCACCGGACGGTACAGCTGCAGTAGCGATAGTGCCATCTTCCAAGTATACTTCTACTTCAACAGTCGGATTGCCGCGGGAATCCAAAATCTCTCTTGCATAAACGTCAGTAATTGCTGCCATTGTTAATTCCTCCTTAAAACACTTTACTATTATTTCTTCACCCACAGGTTCTGGCCTGTCATTTCACTAGGCTGGGGAATGCCGGCTAATGCCAACATGGTAGGTGCGATGTCGCAGAGCTTACCCGCTTCTAAGGCATCGCCCTTGTGGGCTTCGCTCATGAGGATGAGCGGTACAGGATTGGTGGTGTGCGCCGTATGGGCTACACCGGTAGTATGGTCAACCATGGTTTCCGAGTTGCCATGGTCAGCCGTGATGAGCAAATCGCCGTTCACTGCTTTGATAGCCGTTACGATGCGGCCCAAGCAGGTGTCTACGGTCTTAATTGCTTTTTCGGCTGCTTCGAAAACGCCGGTATGACCAACCATATCCGGGTTTGCAAAGTTGAGCACAATCATATCGTAGGTCTTGCTTTCAATAGCGGCTACCACCTTGTCGGTAACTTCCGCGGCACTCATTTCAGGTTGTAAATCGTAGGTAGCAACCTTCGGAGACGGCACGAGAATGCGGTCTTCGCCTTCGAACGGGGTTTCTTCGCCGCCGTTGAAGAAGTAGGTTACGTGCGCGTATTTTTCCGTTTCCGCAATGCGGAGCTGCTTGTAGCCACCGTCAGCCAAAACCTGGCCTAAGGTGTTAGAAAGCAATTCTTTTTCGTATACTACGTGAGCGTCCAAGCCTTCTTCGTACTTCGTCATGGTTGCCATATAGATTTTCTTAGGGCCACCAACGCGTTCGAAGCCATCGAAAGCAGGATCCGTCAACGCACGAGTGAGCTGACGGGCGCGGTCCGGTCGGAAGTTACAGAACAGCACAGCATCGCCGTCCTGAATCGTGCCGGCTTTGTCGATAACCGTAGGTACTACGAATTCATCGCTTACATCGTCAGCATAAGAAGCTTCTACGGCTGCTTTGGCGGTCGTTGCCGTTTTACCTTCGCCATTGACAATAGCATCATAGGCTACAGCTACGCGGTCCCATCGTTTGTCGCGATCCATACCGTAATAGCGACCACCGACGGTGGCGATTTTACCGAGGCCCAGCTCTGCCATGTACGCTTCTAATTGCTCGATATACGTAATGGCGCTGCGCGGCGGTACGTCACGGCCGTCCAACAAAGCATGTACGAATACTTCCTTCACACCGGCTTCTTTGGCGCCGCGAATAACGGCTTCAAGATGATCTAAGGACGAATGCACGCCGCCGTCAGATAAGAGGGATAACAACTGAAGACGACCATTCTTCGCTTTAGCGTATAATTCCTTAATCACCGGGCGTTCGAAGAGAGCCCCTTCTTCGGCTTCCTTGGTAATACGCGTCAATTCCTGATACACAATACGGCCGGCGCCGAGGTTCAAGTGACCTACTTCGGAGTTACCCATCTGGCCTTCCGGCAGGCCTACCGCCAAACCGGATGCCTGAAGCGTGGTGTGCGGATAGGTATTCCACAAATCTATAAAATTCTGCGGCTTCGCCTGAACTACAGCATTAGTCGGGTCGGTTACATCACCCATGCCGAAGCCGTCTAAAATAACCAACATTACCGGGGCTTTTAATTTTGCCATATAAGCTCCTCTCTAAAGCCAGGGCAGCGATTACGCCGTAATGATGGCCATGAAATCATCGGCCTTAAGCGATGCACCGCCAACGAGAGCGCCGTCGATGTCTGCTTCAGCCAATAATTCAGCTGCATTACTGCCTTTAACACTGCCGCCGTATAAAACACGTACACAATCGGCTGCGTCAGCACCAAATAAGGTGGCAATGCGTTTACGAATGAACGCACATACTTCTTCAGCCTGTGCGGACGTAGCGGTACGACCGGTACCAATAGCCCAAATCGGTTCGTAAGCGATGACGATGGTCTTCACTTCGTCTGCCGTAAGGCCTGCTAAGCCAGCATCAATCTGCGTCGTAATGAATGCTTCTGTTTCGTCAGCTTCGCGCTGTTCCAAGGATTCACCTACACATACGATAGGCGTCATGGCAAAACGCAATGCCGTTTTGATCTTCTTGTTAACCGTTTCGTCTGTTTCGCCAAAGTACTGACGGCGTTCGGAATGGCCAAGAATTACATATTCACAACCGATATCGCTAAGCATTACCGGAGACACTTCGCCGGTGAATGCTCCTTTTTCTTCAAAATACATATTCTGCGCGCCTACGGCAATGTCCGTGTCAGCTACTAAGTCAGTAACTGTGCTAAGACCCGTGAAAGGCGGGCATACAACAACCTGACGATTCGTCGTCGTAGCAGCTAAGGCTTTCTTCAAGCCTTCTACTAAAATAGACGCTTCAGCCAAGGTGGTATGCATTTTCCAGTTCCCTGCAATAATTTGTGTACGCATGAACAGCCTCCTATTTATCCGCTAATGCTACGATGCCCGGAAGAGCCTTACCTTCAAGGTATTCCAAAGAAGCACCGCCACCAGTGGAGATATGAGAAATCTTGTCAGCTAAGCCACTCTTTTCAATAGCAGCTACGGAGTCACCACCGCCAACAATAGTGGTTGCATTAGCTTCAGCAACAGCCTTAGCTACTGCATTAGTACCGGCAGCGAAGTTATCCATTTCGAATACGCCCATAGGACCATTCCAAACGATCATCTTCATCGGAGCCAACGCTTCAGCGAAGAGCTTGCGGCTATCCGGTCCAATATCCAAAGCCATCCAGCCATCTTCAATGCCGTCAGCCGGTACAACCTTATGGTTAGCGTCATTGCTGAATGCATCAGCTACAACGAAATCGGTGGGCAACAACAATTTAGTGCCCGTTTCGTCAGCTTTTGCCAATAATTCTTTAGCCAAGTCGATTTTGTCGGCTTCCACTAAGGAACTACCGGTAGGATAGCCTTTAGCAGCGATGAACGTGTTAGCCATGCCGCCACCGATGATGAGCACTTCTACTTTCGGCAACAAGTTGGAAATAACTTCAATTTTGTCGCTTACTTTAGCACCGCCGATGATAGCTGCAAACGGGTGTTCCGGATGTTCAACAGCGCCACCAACGTATTTAATTTCTTTTTCAAGCAAATAGCCGGCTGCCATAGGTAAGTATTTCGTAATACCTTCTACGGAAGCGTGTGCACGGTGGGATACGCCGAACGCATCGTTGATGCCCACTTCAGCCAAGCTAGCCAAGGCTTTTGCAAAGTCCGGGCCATTCTTTTCTTCTTCTTTATGGTAACGAAGATTTTCAAGGAGTAAAACATCGCCGTCTTTCAAAGCAGCTACTGCTTTTTCAGCCGGTTCGCCAACGCAGTCTTCAGCGAAAGATACCGGTTTGCCCAACAATTCGCTTAAACGAGCTGCTACCGGTTGCAATGTGAATTCCGGTTTGCGTTCGCCCTTTGGACGACCTAAATGGGAAGCCAAGATAATCTTAGCGTTGTGTTTAATCAAGTAGTTAAGCGTCGGCAACGTTGCGCGAATACGAGTGTCATCAGTGATGACGCCGTCCTTCATGGGAACGTTGAAATCCACGCGTACAAAAACTCGTTTATGATCTACATTGACGGTTTCAATCGTTTGTTTCATAACGTAACTGTCCTCCCAGCATCCACGACTAGGCGATGAGGCATTTCATTTCACAATGTTACCTTATCGCTAGTAACTATGGCTGTAAATTAGGTAAAAAAGGGAGACATGTAGTCTCCCCTGTTAATTATAAACCTTTTTCAGCAATGAATTTTGCCAAGTCAACAACGCGGTTGGAATATGCCCATTCGTTGTCATACCAGGAAACTACTTTTACCATATTGCCTTCCATAGTCATCGTCAAGTCAGCGTCAACGATGGAGCTGCGGGAATCACCATTGAAGTCATGGGATACTAACGGTAAATCGGAAACGCCGAGGATACCTTTCAATTCGCCCTGAGCTGCTTCGCGAAGTGCTGCGTTGATTTCTTCTTTAGTGGTTTCTTTTTCGAGTTCTGCAACGAGGTCAGTAATGGAAACGTTCGGAGTCGGAACGCGCAATGCGAAACCATTCAATTTGCCTTTCAATTCCGGCAATACCAATGCTACGGCTTTAGCAGCACCAGTGGTGGTCGGGATGATGGACAAAGCAGCAGCGCGAGCACGGCGCGGATCGCTATGCGGCGTATCCAAGATGCGCTGGTCGTTGGTGTAGGAATGGCAAGTGGTCATCAAACCGCGTTTGATACCGAATTTGTCGTTCAATACTTTAGCGAACGGAGCCAAGCAGTTGGTCGTGCAGCTTGCGTTGGAAATGATGTTGTGTTTAGCCGGATCGTATTTGTCCTGGTTAACACCCATTACGATAGTAATATCTTCGTCTTTTGCCGGAGCGGAGATGATAACTTTTTTAACAGAGCCGCCCAAGTGTTTCTTAGCGTCTTCTGCTTTACGGAAACGGCCAGTAGATTCAACTACGATATCAACGTTTTCATCAGCCCAAGCGATTTTAGCCGGATCTGCTTCGTGGAATACGCGAACTTTTTTGCCGTCTACATACATGTAGTCGCCTTCAACTTTAATGTCAACGTCCAAGTTGCCATGAACGGAGTCATATTTGAATAACAAAGCAGCACCTTCGATATCGCCCAAGTCGTTGATAGCTACTACTTCAACATCCGGGTTGTTCAACGTTGCACGCATTACACATTTGCCGATACGACCGAAACCGTTAATACCAATTTTTACTGCCATGATTGTTCCTCCTAAGTACTATTAACTTATACATAAAAAGATTACCTGACTTAATGCGCCGCTTAAGACCGGTCGACGCATAAAGTCCTATCAAACTAACTGATGCGTAACAATGAAGCGATGGCCTCTGCCGCTCGCTCATCGATTATCAACGTGCCCTTGCGGCACGCCCGCATAACACCGATGATTGCCTTTGCCTTACCGGCTCCGCCGGCAACGGCTACCACATGGGGTATATGACTAATATCGGTTAATGCGATGCCCACATTATTGGTGGCATAGACTATTTCGCCATGTATGTCACAATAATACCCAAGCGCTTCGCCTACGGCTCGCTTTGTCCGTAATGTGGCACGCTGTGTATCACTAATGTGTCGTTGTTCTGCCATGTGGAGCGCTTCCCCAATACCAAATACTAATATATCTGTGTTTTGGGCTAACTCGATAATTTCCTTCACCTGCGGTTCCATGGTCATCAGAATCTGCAGAGAATCCGGTGACAACCCGTCCGGTAAATGCAACATCTTATACGTACCGCCAACTTTCTCAGCGATAACCGAGGCGATGACATTGGCCTGGTATTCCACGCGTTCACCGATACCGCCGCGAGCCGGTATAACCGTCGCTTTGCATTTCTTTTCCGGTAACGCTTGAGCCATTGCCGCCATCGTACTACCGCCACTGACTGCCAATACGGCATCTTCGGTCAATAACTGTTGCAATTCCTTGGCTGCTTTAAAACCTAATTCCTTGCGATCCGTAGCTGATTCGCCAGCACCGCCGGTGATAATTACCTCATCAATATGAAGTGCTACCTTAAGCTTTGCTTCTAATTCGTTGATCTTGTTTAACTCCTGCAATGAAGAGTTCAACTCCGGCAACAGGTTCTTGCCGGCCTCGGTCAATACCATGCCCTGCTGAGTAAACCCAACCAGGCCGTTATCCTTCATAACCTCTACATGCGACCGAACCACTCGTTCTGACATCTTGCTAAGCGTTGCTAGCATCCGTCGACCAATTGGCTGTGCGTACGAGATATGATTGAGTAACACGTATCGTTCCTCTACCATCTTCATTAACTCTGGAGCTATCCGTTGATACACCTCCGATAGATCCTTCATGTTGTACCTCTTTCATCCCGCCGGAGCAAATATTGTCCCGCCATTGATAAAAATCACCTTCGCCACTATTCTACTCCAATAGCAACTCTATTGCAAGAAAATCTATGGATATTATCGCTTTTATTCCTAAATGGTATATAGCTCGATTATGTTCCCCATCAAATGACTTTCACTCATCCTTCTATGCAGGAAAGCTGTCAATAGTATTTCTCAAAATTTCTAGCTCGGAACGTTGTGATTTTGTAATAGACACATGTACTTTATGAATTGACAAACGCTTGCAATCCACCGAAAAATGCTTTATAGTTAGTGCATCAAAAGAATTCTATAGAATCACAAGGTAGCATAGTAGTACGGTAATCTATAGAGTCCTTTGAGATCGTATGGTAGGCGTAGTAGTACCAGTACTGCTGCAACAGCAGTACAGCTATTACACTGTAGTAAAGTAGAAGTGGAGGTAAGGGTTATGGCTACACCGAATGATAACCATTTACAGAGAAAACTAACCAATCGGCATTTACAGATGATTGCGTTAGGCGGTGCCATTGGTACCGGTTTATTTTACGGGTCTGCATCGACGATTTCCTTAACAGGCCCTGCCATTATATTATCCTATTTTATTGGTGGTATTATCGTATTCTTAATCATGCGTATGCTCGGTGAAATGTGCGTACAACATCCGATTTCCGGTTCCTTTAGCTCCTACGCTGAAAAATTCTGGGGCGAGTTCCCCGCTTACTTATCAGGCTGGAGCTACTTAACCGCTTGGATCTTATGTAGTATGGCCGAACTTACCGCCATCGGGATTTACATCAACTTCTGGTTCCCGGACGTACCACAGTGGACCACCGCTCTGGTGTGCTTGCTCCTCGTAACCGCAGCGAACCTCATCAACGTTCGTATGTATGGCGAACTGGAAACGTTCATGTCCATGGTTAAAGTTATTGCCGTTATTTGTATGATTGCTTTTGGTTTATACCTGTTGTTCACGACTCCGTCCTATGGCTCGTTCCCCGATAATTTCAGTAACATCTGGAAAATCGACGGCTTCTTCCCACATGGCTGGTATGGCGTAGCGTGCTCCATGGCTGTTGTTCTCTTCTCCTTCGCCGGCATCGAATTAATCGGTATGACCGCTGCTGAAGTGCAGGACCCGGAAAAACACATGCCTACCGCTATCAATCAGGTATTAGTTCGTATCATGCTCTTCTACGTTGGCACCATGATCGTCTTGATGGCCCTCTTCCCGTGGAACCAGATTGGCACCAGCGGCAGCCCCTTCGTAGAAATCTTCTCCAAAATGGGCATCACCATTGCGGCTCACATTTTGAACTTCGTCGTTATGATCGCTGCACTTTCCGTTTATAACAGCGGCATGTATGCAAACGGTCGTATGTTGTATAGCTTGGCTAAGAAAGGCAAAGCGCCGAAATTCTTGGCCACCGTTTCCAAAAACGGCGTACCGGTTGTTGGCACCTTGTTCTCCTCCGGTATTACCTTAATCGCCGTTGTTTTGAACTTCTTCATGCCGGACAAAGTGTTCGGTTACTTGATGGCCTTAGTAGTTGTAGTGCTCATCGTTTGCTGGGTTTCCATCGTCATCACGCACATGAAATTCCGTCAGATGCACATCAAAGCCGGTACGGTAGATACGATTAAATTCAAATCTATCCTCTTCCCGTTTGCTAACTACCTTTGCTTAGCGTTCTTCGTCTTCGTATTAGCTATCATGGCTACCATGGATAGCATGCGTCCGGCCGTATACCTCTTGCCGGTATGGCTCATCATCATGGGTGTAACCTACAAGCTGTCTCACAAACCGGCACCGGCTGCTCCTGAAGAAGAAGGCGTAAAAGCCTTATAAAAGGCTATGTTACATCGTTTCCTACTCTCCTCTCAAATACATTAGGTACGAGCTTCCCTCTCAAGGCTCGCACCCCAAACCCTAGAAGGACCCGTTAGGCCTCGTACTTAACGGGTTCTTTCTTTATATATATAACCTCTGAAATGAACCGCTACATCGAATTCTACCTAAGTAAAACTATTGTAATTTCAGAATATACATATGTGTTTTAGGAATAGAGAAACACTTGCATTTCCATCTAAAATACCGTATAGTTAATCCATCAAAAATATTCTATAGAATTTAAACTCATAGAATATTCAAGAGGAAACAATTACAAAGTTGTAATTAAAAGAGGTGAGAATCATGGAAACATCCACAGACAACAAACTAAAAAGAAAACTCACCAATCGTCACTTACAGATGATTGCGCTGGGCGGTGCCATCGGTACCGGGTTATTTTACGGGTCCGCATCGACCATTGCCTTAACAGGCCCTGCCATTATATTATCCTATTTTATTGGCGGTGTTATCGTATTCTTGATCATGCGTATGCTCGGCGAAATTTGCGTTGAACATCCGATTTCCGGTTCCTTCGCAACGTACGCCGAAAAATTCTGGGGTCCCTTCCCGGCGTTCCTATCCGGCTGGAGCTACTTAACAGCTTGGATCCTTGCCAGCATGGCGGAATTAACCGCCATCGGGATTTACATTAACTTCTGGTTCCCCGACGTACCGCAGTGGACCACGGCGCTGGTGTGTTTGATTTTAGTAACCGCAGCGAACCTCATCAATGTTCGTATTTACGGTGAACTGGAAACGTTCATGTCCGGCATTAAAGTCCTCGCCGTTATCGCCATGATTGTGTTCGGCTTATATCTGCTGTTTACGACGCCGTCCTATGGCACATTCCCCGATAATTTCAGCAACATCTGGAATAATGGCGGTTTCTTCCCCCATGGCTGGTATGGCGTAGCGTGCTCCATGGCTGTAGTGCTCTTCTCCTTTGCCGGCGTTGAATTAATTGGCATGACTGCAGCCGAAGTTGAAGACCCGGAAAAACATATGCCAACCGCTATTAATCAGGTTTTGGCTCGTGTAATGTTATTCTACGTTGGCACTATGATCGTATTGATGGCCCTCTTCCCGTGGGATAAAATCGGCGCCAGCGGTAGCCCCTTCGTTGAAATCTTCGCGAAAATGGGCATCACCGTCGCAGCCCACATTTTAAACTTCGTTGTTATGATTGCTGCATTATCCGTTTACAACAGCGGCATGTACGCTAACGGCCGTATGTTATACAGCTTATCCCGCAAAGGCAAGGCGCCGAAATTCTTGAGCAAATTGTCCAAAAATGGCGTGCCTACCGTAGGCATTCTGTTCTCTTCCGCCATCACCTTGATTGCGGTTCTTCTCAATTACATCATGCCGGACAAAGTATTCGGTTACTTGATGGCTTTAGTTGTTGTAGTATTCATGGTTTGCTGGTTCACCATCATCGTGACCCACATCAAATTCCGCAAACTCCATGAAGCAGCGGGCACAGTAAATGCGATTAAATTCAAATCCATTCTGTACCCGTTCTCCAATTACCTTTGCATCGTCTTCTTCGCTTTCGTATTAGCTGTTATGTTCAGCATGGATAGCATGCGACCGGCGGTGTACCTCTTACCGGTATGGCTCATCATCATGGGCGTTTCCTACAAGCTGACCCATAAACCGGAAACCGCGCCTGAAGAAGGCATTGCAGACAAAGCCTAACACCTGTTTTCTACTCTCCTCAATATATAGCACGAGGTCTCCTCTCAAACTCGTGCCGACCCTAGAAGTACCCGTTAAGATTTCGGTCTTACGGGTACTTTTTTGCCTCTGAAATAACCAGCCTCCTCCGCCCATAACCGCAGAAATAGCGGCACCGTCTGCTGCCTGTCCCATCGATACCGGCTATGTATATACTATATTTAAAATACCAATGTGTAATAGTAAGAGTAATCTACTTGCATTAATGGACAAAATGCCGTATAGTAAATACATTCGTGAAAAATATTCTATAGAGGAGGCAATGGTTGTGGAAATAGAAACATCGACCAAAAACCATTTACAACGAAAGCTGACCAATCGTCATTTACAGATGATAGCCCTAGGCGGTGCCATCGGTACCGGGTTATTTTACGGGTCAGCGTCCACAATTGCCATAACAGGCCCTGCTATTATACTTTCCTATTTAGTAGGCGGCATCATCATGTTCCTCATCATGCGCATGCTTGGTGAAATTTGTGTAGAACATCCGATTTCCGGATCCTTCAGCGCCTACGCGGAAGAATTCTGGGGCCAATTCCCAGCCTACCTTTCCGGCTGGAGCTATCTAACAGCGTGGATTTTAACCAGTATGGCGGAACTCACTGCCATTGGCATTTATATTAACTTCTGGTTTCCCGGCGTACCCCAATGGGTAACGGCGCTGGTGTGCTTAATCGCCGTCACCATTGCTAACCTCATCAACGTGCGCATGTATGGCGAGCTGGAAACCTTCATGTCCGGCGTCAAAGTATTAGCGGTCATAGCCATGATCGTCTTTGGCTTATACTTACTCTTTACCACGCCATCCTATGGCCCGTTCCCGGATAACTTCAGTAACATCTGGACCAACGGCGGCTTCATTCCGCATGGTTGGTATGGCGTGGCTTGCTCCATGGCCGTAGTGCTCTTCTCCTTTGCCGGCGTTGAACTTATCGGCATGACGGCTGCGGAAGTGCAAGAACCGGAAAAACACATGCCAACCGCTATTAACCAGGTTTTGGTTCGCGTTATGATTTTCTACGTTGGCACCATGATCGTATTGATGGCCCTCTTCCCGTGGGATAAAATTGGCGCCAGCGGTAGCCCCTTCGTTGAAATCTTCGCGAAAATGGGCATTAACGTAGCGGCTCACATTTTGAACTTCGTTGTGTTAATCGCTGCCATTTCCGTATATAACAGTGGCATGTACGCTAACGGCCGCATGCTCTACAGCTTAGCCCGCAAAGGCAAAGCACCGAAAGCTTTGCGTCACTTATCCAAAACCGGTATTCCGACGACGGGCATTCTCTTCTCGTCCGGCATGACCTTCATCGCCGTACTCTTGAACTACATTATGCCGGAAAAAGTCTTCAACTACTTGATGGCTTTAGGCGTTGTAGTCTTCATCGTGTGCTGGGCTACCATCGTTATTACCCATTTGAAATTCCGTCAAATGCATGAAAAGCAAGGCACGGTGGATGCCATTAAGTTCAAATCCATCTTATATCCCTATGCAAATTATCTTTGCATTGCCTTCTTCATCGTCGTTTTAGCTGTTATGGCTACCATGGAAAGCATGCAGCCAGCCGTATTGCTCTTACCAATTTGGCTTATTATTATGGCTGTGTCCTATAAAATGACGCACAAAACGGTAACGGTGACAACCAACGAAACAGCTACCAATGAAGTTAAATAACCTGTTAACTACTACACCCGCTAGATTCCCTAGCGGGTGTTTTTTATACAAGTACGATTCATGTCGCCTCGTTATGTATACACGAGCGATAAATCCAGTAATTACCTAATGTTTTCACTCATTGCATATGTACATGCTATTTAGTAATGACAAATGGCTTGCAATAGTGGACAGAATATTCTATAGTAAATACATAAAAAATTTTCTATAGAATTAGAGAGGTTCCTTAGAGAATTTTGTAGAAAAGTAGTAGAGTAGAGAAAGAGAGGTAATGGTTATGGAAACATCAACAAGTAACCATCTACAGAGAAAACTGACCAATCGTCATTTACAGATGATTGCGTTGGGCGGGGCTATTGGTACCGGTTTATTTTACGGGTCTGCATCGACAATCTCCCTTACCGGACCAGGGATTATCTTATCCTATTTCATCGGCGGTATTATTATCTTCTTGATCATGCGAATGCTCGGTGAAATTTGCGTAGAACATCCAATTTCCGGTTCCTTCAGTGCCTATGCCGAAAAGTTTTGGGGTCAATTCCCGGGCTACTTAACTGGCTGGAGCTATTTGACAGCTTGGATTTTAGCCAGCATGGCCGAATTAACCGCTATCGGGATTTACATTAACTTCTGGTTCCCCGGCATCCCACAATGGGTAACCGCATTAGTTTGCTTAGTGGTAATCACCACTGCTAACCTCGTCAATGTGCGCATGTATGGCGAAATGGAATCCGTCATGTCCGGCATTAAAGTAACGGCCATTATCGCCATGATTGCCTTCGGCTTATACATTCTGTTCACCACGCCGTCCTATGGCGCTTTCCCGGATAATTTCAGTAACATCTGGAATAACGGCGGCTTCTTGCCGCACGGTTGGTATGGTGTGGCGTGCTCCATCGCTGTAGCCCTCTTCTCCTTCGCCGGTATTGAATTAATCGGTTTAACCGCTGCTGAAGTTGAAGATCCGGATAAACACATTCCGACCGCTATCAACCAGGTTTTACTTCGTATTTTGCTTTTCTATGTAGGCACCATGGTCGTATTAATGGCCCTCTTCCCGTGGGATAAAATTGGTGCCAGCGGCAGTCCGTTCGTAGAAATCTTTGCGAAAATGGGCATTACCGCCGCTGCTCACATTTTGAACTTCGTCGTATTAATTGCCGCTTTATCCGTTTATAACAGCGGTATTTACGCAAACGGTCGTCTGCTCTACAGCTTAGCGCGTAAAGGCAAAGCACCGAAAGCATTGCGCAAATTATCTAAAAACGGCGTTCCGGTCATCGCTACCGTCTTTTCCTCTGGCTTGACCTTGATTGCAGTCATCATGAACTACTTAATCCCGGATAAAGTATTCGGCTACATCATGGCCCTCGTAGTTGTGGTGCTCATCGTTTGCTGGGTTTCCATCATCATTACCCACATCAAATTCCGCAAGCTGCACGAAAAAATGGGTACGGTTAAGAATTTAAAATTCAAAGCCATCCTCTATCCGTTTGCCGACTACTTCTGCTTAGCCTTCTTCGTCTTCGTATTAGGCGTTATGTTCAGCATGGACAGCATGCGCCCTGCCGTTTACCTCTTGCCGGTATGGCTCATCATCATGGGCGTAACCTACAAAATGTCGCACAAAGAAGTCCCAATCGATGACGAACTGCTTGACGAAGAAACATCCGCTAAGGTTTCTGTGAAATAAACAGCCTCTATCATCTCAAAAGTATATATAAACTGTAAAAATTCCCGCTGCACGTACTATGTGCCCTCTTTACTGGACGCATAGTTGAAGCAGCGGGAATTTTATTGGCACAAATGCTATATTCTACCAAACACGAAGGCTCCGAAGTCACTGGCGACTCCGGAGCCTTTGTTTGTTATGTATTGTATATTAGAGGTTTTTCATTTCAGAGAAGTTACTCGAATTTTTAACTTACAAACTTTCCAATTCTTCAACGGCGGCTTTGAGCATTTCTTTGGTAACCTTGTACGGCGATACGTCCATATCCGGAACGGCAACGGCTTTGTCGTAAACCGGTTCCATCTTATCCAAGGTCATATCAAGGTCAGCTAACTTCGTCGGCAAGCCCATCTTCTTGTAAACTTCAAGCCATTTAGCGCGTTCTTCATAACGTTTATCGACGGTGAGCAACACGAGCACACCATAGCTTACGATTTCGCCGTGCAAATGATTTTCTTCAACGACCTTCTGAGTGGTGAAGCCGTAGCACATTGCATGCGCGATGTTACTATTGAATTCTTCGGCCAAGAAGTTCGACACAAGGCCCGTAGTCAAAATAACAGCCAACGCAGCCTGATCAAAAGCATCGCTACGTTTGTTGGCATCGGATGCTTCAATAGCTTCCACGCCATGTTCCTGAATCGGCTGAGCACACATTACGGACATAGCCAAGCCCAACTGCGTTTCGTACACCGTCTGCAAACCGCGCGCAGAGAACGTGCTTTCATAATGCTTGGCAATGGTGTCGCCCATGCCGGCCCACGCGTATTTCGTCGGTGCTTCCACCAAAATCTGGCTATCGATGAACACATGCTTAGCCGGATACCCATTGTAATGAACCGAGTCAAACACGTGATTTTCGTGATAAACAGCGGCTACCTTCGACGTTGCAGCACAGGTACCAGCAATGGTCGGGAACGTGAAGAACGGCTTAGAACCGCAATAATGGCTAACCAACTTAACCGTGTCGATAGCCTTACCGCCACCAACAGCGAAATACACATCAGCAGCCTTAACGGAATCGAGCTGCGCCAGCTTCTGTCCCTTTTCGTACGAACATTCCTTGCCGAACACGATAACATCGGTAATGGTGAAATCATTCGCTTCCAAAATCGGTTTTAACACCGGCACGGCCTTAGACAACGCCGTTTCGCCGCCAATGATGCACACCTTCTTGCCATACTTACCAACGATTTCCGGCACCGCTTCGTACGCATCGTGTCCACCGAAGGTATAACCCGGTAAAATATTTGTTACAGCTGTCGTTTCTGCCATAATAATCACTCCTACTCTCTTTTATCTCTCAAAATATGTCGGCCACGAATGCACATTCGTCAACCTTCATGCTATCTATTATAGAACTATTTACACATTATATGAAATCAAACATTTTAACAAAACGCCAAGAAATATCGATTGTAATAATAGGTTGCCGGTGAAATAAACTCACCGGCAACGCTTACTTTATATACTGTTTTCTCACACTACAAATTTCTTTTAATATTTTTTAAGCATCAACGGCGTTGCAGCCACAGCAGCAATCACACCAAGGCCAACCATGAGCAACATGCCTGCCAAGTAGGTGCCGGTCCAACCAATCAAACCACCGATGATGGCCGGAACGAAAGCACTGAACAGGTTCGTCGCACCATTTACATAACCAGCGGCGATGCCGATGATGTTAGCTGGCGAGAACTGCTGAACCAAGGTCCATGCCGGCGAAATGCCAAGGCCGATGAAGCCGATGCCCCAGGTAAACCATAAGGCCGACTGCGTATTGTCAGCTGCGGTAGCGCCCATGTACAAACCAAAAGCGGTGCCCAACATAGATACTACACAAAGAGTAGCACGACGTTTGAAACGGTCACTCAAATAACCGGACAACAATACGAATACGATACCGGCAACGTACGGTGCGGAGGACCAAGCGCCCATGGACGCCCAGCTAAAGCCGCGCGCCGTTTTTAAGTACGACGGCAACCAAGCCATGGTGCCCCAAACAACTGCGCCTAAGCACATATAGTAAATAGTAATTAATACGAAATTGCGATTGCTCAAAAGCGTGCGAATGATTTCCTTAAGCGGCGGTACTTCCGTAACTTCTTTAGCACCATTCTTAAGCTCAGCCTGTGCTTCGTCAGCCAAGGCCGATTCGATGTAATTCAATTCGGCCATATTCACATGCTTGCTGTCTCGCGGCGTATCGGCGGAGAAGAAATACAACAAAGCGATAGGAATCAAGCCAATTAAAATCAACACCAAATAGCTTTCGCGCCAGCCCATGTGCTGCACGATAGTCGTAAAGAACGGCATGGATACGGCCGGACCAACCATGATGCCCGTAACCCAAGCGGCGTTCGCACGACCGCGTTCCAACGGCGGGAACCAATTCTTAACGAACTTACTCTGCATCGGGAAATGCATCCCTTCGCCAAGGCCCAGCACTACGCGGCTCAACAACATCACCGCGAACACCGGTGCCAAACCACCGATTACCGACGATACAATCCACATCGTAAGCGCACCAATCGTTGCCTTACGAGGACCAAACTTATCGCCGAACGGCGTCAACACGAAATTCGAAACACCGTACGCGAAGATGAAGAACGAAGTCAACAACCCAACTTCAAGCGGCTTGCCAACCAAACCCATATCCTGCAAGAACAACGGATCCGCTACCAAAACCGACAAATTCACGCGGTCCAAATACGCAATTACGATACACACAAATAAAATAACCGCTAACCACGCTCGCATTCGCGTCGGCTTCGCTGCGGCCGCCGACGCCGTTCCTTCATACCCGAAATTACTCATCTCTCTACTCCTTTCTCAAAACGCTCGCTTCGCCAAAAGCCTCTCTCAACTTCTTAGAATTCAATGGACCCAAGCTCTCTCTGCTTTCTCAAGCGTCCCAAATTCTCTCTCTTTTCTCAAACAAAAAAGCCCCTGCCGGCTATCAAAACCAGCAGGGGCGCAATGCGCGGTACCACCCATTAATTACTCATCTTGTCCGTAACGTGGACGATTCGGTTACGCTTACCAATGCCTCTGAAATTACAAGCCTCCTCGGTATGCTTCGGCACACCTTCCTTGGCGTAATAACTGCATCTTCACCGTAACGGCTCCCAGTGATAACATATATCTCACCGCTTCAACTTTCACCAAAATGTTGACTCTCTGTGCCGGCTACCGACATATGTCGCGTCTGATCTTCGCAATGGCTCTATACACTTGTTTTATACACTTGTTCGTTTAGAGTGTATATGTATCTTACCAGTAAACCATTGTATTGTCAATGTGAATTTTTCTTCTAGATGAATGGTATTTAGTGAAATTTTTGCTTAGTCCGTTTTCGGCTAGGCATTTTAGCCCGTGCGGATTGTACGGCTAGGTATCTTAGCCTGTACGGATAAACTGCCATATCTTGTGCTCCGAATGGGTCGGCACTCAATGCACTAGTGTCTTGAACCGTTTAAATTTCCGTGTCGCTTTTATTACGTCATAGGGAACGCCACGTAGCTTCTCGACTGTCGCTATCGCAAGGTCATCGAAGTCTACGTGGCGTTCCCTATTATACGTTACAACTCAATTAGCGGCTCAGGAAATTTAAACGGTTCATTCCGACTCATGCTATGCAATTGAGGGCGCCGACCTATTCGGTACACTTGTCACTCTTGGCACTTTACCGTACAGGCCACTGATACCGTTAGCGCGTCCCATGCGCGGGCTTGAATGCCATCGCCGTAGCATACTTCGCTTAATTTCGCTTAAATACGTTGGCATCTAGAAGAAAAATTCACATTTCTGGGAGAGGGGAATATACGGCTAAGTATTTTAGCCTGTACGGATTTAGTGCCATGTCTTATGTGCGGCTTGGTATCTTAGCCTGTTCAGACAGTGTGCAAGATCTTGTGCTCCGAATGGGCCGGCACGCAGATAACGTTCTTTGAGTAAATGTTGAAATTTTCTGATTGCTCTTTATAAAACATAGGACACGACCTCGTAGCTTCTCGACTGTCGCTATCGCAATGTCATCGAAGTCTACGAGGTCGTGCCCTATTTCACGTTTTACTAAATTTAGCGCATCAGAAAATTTCAACATTTTACTGTCAATCTAACGTCTTATCTGCGAACGCCGACCCGTTCGGTACACTTGTCGCTCTTAGCACAGCTACCGCACAGGCTTCTGATACCGAATCACCACACATTCGACACTGAGCATACATTCCGTGCAGACTTACATACTGCGCTCGTGGGGGAGACAAAATAGCGGCTATGTACTTAGTCGTAAAGTTCTCTCTTCTCACCTAAAGCTACGTTAGCGCACAACGCCGTTCGTTGCCGAAAGTACTAAAGGCGGCGAAGGTATGTTAGCCAAGTGCGGATCGTAGTTGCACGCTAGCTAATGTGCCGAACTGCTCGGGGCGGCCATAAGTATGGATGCCTGTACGAACTATCGTGCCAAGCCCTGCAAGTGTACCGAACGCGTCGGCGTTCGAATTTATAACGGTTATGTCGATAAGAAGTGTTGGAATTTTATACTCGCTAGTTAATCTATAACGTATACGAGGACCTGCCTCAGAAAAGTCGATGGCCTTGCGTTAGCGACAGCCGAGACTTGATGAGGCAGGTCCTCGTATTAGATTAAAAAGAGTCTAAAATTCCAACACTTCAAGACAACTATTAAATTCGTGCCGACACGTTCGGGCCACAGATTATGGCACTATAGCCGTACAGGCTAAGATGCTTAGCCGCCCCAATCAGTTTGGTGCATAAGTAGTGGCACTATATCCGCACAGGCTAACATACCTAGCCGCCTAGTACTTTTTCAGCATCAACGGCGTTGCAGCTAACGCAGCAATAATACCTAACCCTACCATCAACAGCATCCCAGCCAGATAGTTCCCAGTCAGCGCAATCAGCGCACCAATAGTAGCTGGTACAAAGGCGCTCAGTACGTTGGTCAAGCCATTTACATAACCGGCAGCAATACCAATAATATTAGCCGGCGAGAATTTCTGGACCAAGGTCCAAGCCGGAGAAATTGCCATACCCGTGAAGCCAACGCCCCAAGTCATCCACAGTGCAGACATGGTATTATCGGCTGCCGTTGCACCCATGTATAAACCAAAGGATGTAGCAACCATAGAGATTACGCACAGAACGGCACTTCGTTTGTAACAATCGCTTAAATAGCCGGTGATAATCGCAATCACAATGCCAGCCACATACGGAGCGGCGGACCAAGCACCCATAGCCGCCCAGCTAAAGCCGCGAGCCACTTTCAAGTACGACGGCAACCAAGCCATGGTGCCCCAAACAACAGCGCCCATGCACATATAGTAAATCGTGATTAACACGAAATTCATATTCGTGAACAGTTTACGTAAGATAACCTTCAACGGCGGAACGTCTTTCATTTCAGAGGCGCCAGACTTTAACTGCGCTTGCGCTTCATCAGCCAACGCCGTTTCGATGTAATTCAACTCGCCCATGTTGACGAACTTGCTTTCGCGCGCCGTGTCAGCCGTGAAGAAATACAGCAGCGCAATGGGAATCAAGCCAATCACAATCAGCACGATGAAGCTTTCGCGCCAGCCCAGGTGCGCCACGACGGACGTGAAAAACGGCATCGCCACCGCCGGACCAACCATGATGCCCGTAACCCAAGTCGCATTCGCGCGGCCTCGTTCCAACGGCGGAAACCAATTCTTGACGAACTTGCTCTGCATCGGGAAATGAATCCCTTCGCCCAAGCCCAGCAGCATGCGGCTGGACAGCATAACGGCGTACAACGGTGCCAGGCCGCCAATGATGGACGACACAATCCACATCGTCAACGCAGCAATCGTTGCTTTGCGAGGACCGAATTTATCGCCGAACGGGGAGAACAAAAAATTTGATGCCCCGTAGCCTAATATGAAAAACGACGTCAATAAGCCGACTTCAAAAGGCTTACCAACCAAGCCCATATCCTGCAAAAACTGCTGATTGGCCACCAACACCGACAGATTTACGCGGTCCAAAAAGGCAACCACAACGCATATAAATAAAATTGCTACCACCCAAACGCGCATTCGCGTGGGACGCGCCGCCGAGGCGGACGCTGTATCCTCGTATCCAAAATTGCTCATAGTTCTCAATCCTCTCAATTTCTCAATCCCCCTCGCAATCTCCCCCAAGATTGTCGAAAGAGGCATTTCATTTTCCAAACTCTCTCAAAGTTCGAACCCTAAATTTTGTGCCCAGACGAGTGGCAAATAACTACTTCAAAAGTAAAAAAACGCCCCTGCAAGCCGAAACCTGCCGGGGCGCAATGCGCGGTACCACCCATTATTTACTACTCGTCATATCCGTAACGTGGACGAATCGGTTACTCTTACCAATGCCTGTGAAATCAACAGCCTCCCGTGCGCTTTCGCTAACACTTGGTGCTATAGGCATCTTCACCATAACGGCTCCCAGTGAGAACATACATCTCGTCGCTGCAACTTTCACCACCCGTTGCTTCTCTGTGCCGACTACCGACATACGTTATGTCTGATCTTTGCTGTACTTTATACACTTGTGCTCTTTAGAGTTTACAGGCATTCTACCAGCATTCCAATCGATTGTCAACATCAAAATTTATCTCTTAGATTATTTTTTGGATTTCTTCTTTGCTGATTGGCGCCGCTGTTTTTGACGAAATTCTTCTTCGATTTCGTCAATGCCTTCAAACAAGGGGTTGTCGTCAATCAAGATATCGAAGTGCATATTAACACCACGGGTTCGTAGGTACATAATCCACGTTTCGAAGGTGTTCAGGTGGCGTTGTTTCCAGTATTTAAAGTTTTCCAAGTATATGTAGGATTCCATGGCAAAGCAGTACATTTCTTCTTCGGTAGCTGATATTTCGTGCTTTCTATAGCGCACAATGCTTTTGGGGTATTTTATTTCAGAGTCGCGAGTCAAAAAGATGTGAATCACATTTTGAAACTGTGTTGCCGAATACACCTTCGCACAATGTAAGTTAAAACCGAGGTGTAGCGATTGATGCTCAGTCTCAGTAAATTTCTCGTGAAGATGAATCACTATTAACATATTCGTGCCATCCCACAACGTCCCCAACACATTCAAGTGCTCATTTGTATGTGTGGCACACACAGAACCTGCCATTTCATCCAACAATTCTGCGTCCTCAAAGAACAACTCGCCAATACAAGCCGTATCTTCGCCGAAAAAATCCTGATTTGGGTAATGCATAAATAAGCTGTTTATAAAATTAAGTAATAGCTTTCGTCCCGTAACGCGATTCCATAAATGATACAAAAAATCGTGATTTAAGCGATTAAATCCACGCATTGTACCACCCACACCATCAGATATCAATTCATTAGATACCAAGCTACCAATACTAATTTCTTCTTCAATCGGCTTGCCACTGCTCACAACACCACTCCTATTCTTTTCACTACCATCCTACATCGCTAATCTTTCGTTAATTAAGCGATTATCCCAATATTTTATGTCATCAAACACAGGATTGGCCGCCGTCAAAACACCCCACGGCGCCGTCACAAATTTGCAACACAAAAACCAAATCCATGCATCAAACCGATTCAATAAACGAGGCTCGTTCTCAAGAAAGCGCTTAATTTCAACCATATACGTAACCTGTTGAAGCCCCTGCTCCAACATGAAATCCGACGCCAGCAAATACGCCCTCTTATCCGAATTCAAATCCGTATTCTTCGCCGTCAACACGATATGAATCTGATGCGGATACGCCTGATTGAAATGCTGCTCATGCCCATTCGCCCAGCACAACACCTTGGTGCGACTGCAATCCTCCGCATAAACATCATGGCACGCCAACCGGTGCGCCTCCGCCAACGCCGCCACCTGCGCCGCCGTCAACTGCTTATGCATATGCACCACGACCAAAAACTCCGCGCCGTCAGCCTCCTGCGTCACAACCTCAATATGAATCAACCGATGCCGCCCACGATCCCGCTGCTTCAACGACGGCAACTCCATCTTCACAATCCGTGCATCCACAAACCGTTCCTCGTGAAATGAACGCCTCGCAGAACCATCATCAAACCTGCCATACGTCGCAAAAAACGAATTCAAAAAATCAAGCAAAAATGCCCGACCTGCTTCGCCATCCCACAACCGAAGCAAAAACTCCTTCTCAAGACGAAACATGCGATGAAGACGCCTAGACCGAGAAGACCTACACAACTCCTCATAACTACCTCGCATTAATAACATCCCCTTATTATCACTGCAAATCCACGACTATGCCCATACACGACACAAACCCATCTTAAAAGTTCGTATGGACGATACTCGCCCATTGTAACACATATACTTAAGTAATGGAATATATTAAGTAAATTTAATTTTAATTAATTTCACTCAATATATATCATCATAAAAATGATGGCACCTACAAAATACATTGAAAACCGTATAAACATTCCAAATATAAAAATACAGCTTATATTTATAAAATATCGCTGCTCACTTTTGATTAATATACTTCAATATTTAAGAAAAAGTATACTTTAAAAAGCCAAAATAAATCCAAACAAGACAAAAAGACTCTACCTTTATACGCAAAAAACTAGATTTTATCTAGATATTATCTATACTTTCTCTCTCAGCTACAACAACATCTAAATATACTTAAGCTCATGACGCTACACAAAATTCGCTCAAAATAATCACTACATAAAGATAAAAGTAATCACCAACTAAGAGGCGAAACTAGACGGCAAGGCGAAATTAGGCAGCGAGGCGCAACGCGCCAAGACGCCGGCTCCCCGCTTGTACCGCCTGTAGCCGTATCTACTGAAGCAGATCGCAGAAGCGTACTGTAAAAAGTCGTGATGCAACGCCCATACCTACAGTAGGCCGCGCGGCACGTAGTGCCTAGAGGCCGGCGCACCGTAAATATACCACACCCCACACACTATTGCAGGGCACGCGGCGCGACAGCGCCTAGGGCCCGGAGAACCGTAAATATACCAAACTCACCTCTCCCTCAAAGGCGGAAAGCGTCACGCTTGGCTTAAGTGTTCACTCACGTATGCGAAAAATTTAGGCCGTACTCGGATACGCCGGAGTACATAGGCGCAATGCCAGCGTCTTGTCATGGTCACGCACGCAATAAGAAAAACGTAATAAAAAAGCCTCGCTACAACCGTGCACCGACCGTCAACGAAGGTTGGGGAGGAAACGGTTGTAGCGAGGCTTTGTACGTATACCCACCGTGCTACCAATGACAAAACCTGGCAACACCTAGCACCCTTGGCACTCCAAGTACGACCTAAATTTGAGTTGGGAGTATCCCCTAACCCAAGTGACGCCCTGCTTCGAAGCACAAAGCGACGGCCCGAGGCACTACGTCCCCCGGGCCCTGTAGCTTATAGCGCTTCAAGCGCTTTGACAGCGTCTTCCAGCATCTGTTCAGTAATCGGATACGGCGACACATCGGTAGCCGGTACATCTATTGCCTTCTTATACACCGGCGCCATATCTTCGATCTTCATTTCAAGGCCAGCTAATTTCACAGGCAAACCCATAGCTTTATACACATCGAGCCACTTCGCACGTTCTTCCAACTGTTTATCCACAGTTAAGAGCACCAGCACGCCGTAGCTTACGATTTCGCCGTGCAAATGATTCTTTTCCACGATTTCCTGGGTGGAGAAGCCGTAGCACATCGCATGAGCAATGTGGGTGTTGAATTCTGCGGTCAAGAAATTGGATACCAAGCCCGTCGTGAGGATAACTGCCAATACAGCCTGGTCGAATGCGTCATTACGGGTGTGCGTTTTCGCCGCTTCCATAGCTTTTACGCCATTAATGCGAATCGGTTCGGCACACATGATGGACATAGCCACGCCGAGCTGCGTTTCGTATGTGTTATCGAGACCGCGCGAGGAAATTTCGCATTCATAATGCTTAGCGATAGTATCGCCCATGCCGGCCCACACGTATTTAATCGGCGCTTCTACCAAAATCTGACTGTTAATAAAGCAGTTCACCGCCGGTCCTTCCAGATACAGCTGAGAATCGAACACATGATCTTCGTGATATACAATAGCTACCTTCGACGTAGCCGCGCAAGTTGCAGAAATCGTCGGGAACGTGAAGAACGGCTTGTTATTCGTGTAGTGACTGATTAATTTTACAGAATCGATAGCCTTCCCGCCACCAACGGCAAAGAGCACATCAGCATCCTGAACAGCAGGCAACTTGGACAGCTTTTCGCTATTGGCGTACGTGCATTCCTTGCCGTAGACGATGATGTCAGTGATTGTGAAATCATTCGCCTCTAACACGGGCTTGAGCACCGGTACTGCCTTAGAGAGTGCCGTTTCCCCGCCAATAATACAAACCTTTTTACCATATTTGCCAACAATCCCCGGCACGGCTTCATACGCGTCATGCCCACCAAACGTATAACCCGGTAAAATATTTGTTACTGCCATGCTAATCACTCCTGTTCTAAAAAAGCCCAGCAAGTCCAAGGACCTGCCGGGCTGCTAAAATTTTCAGTATACAAATGTCAGCAATTACATTCTTATGCATATACAACAACGTACTATGCAAAATTATGCAAGTTCAAGTTCTGAAAATATCCTACCAGTAAACTATTGTATTGTCAATAAAAACTTGCAAAAAAATTACTGAGCGGGATTAAAATAAATTTAATCTAAGTCTAGTAAAAACCAGACAAATCCGCTCAGCATCTACTGTTATTATTCAATTGAAATGTAAAGTATAAAATCACAAAATTAACTAGCGAAGTTAAAATACTATAGAAAATAGATTGTAGATTTTATACCATATTTAGTAAACTGTACTAAATTTAAGCCACTTGCTAATTTCAGTCCGCTTACTATTTTTTACGCGTGTTAGCAACTTTCGTTTCGGCGCCCGCTTCTACCTTTGCGTCGGTATTAGTTTCTGTCTTTGCATCAGAAAGTGCTTCTACTGTTGTATCAGCCGACGCAGTATTACCATTAGTAGTTACCGCATCGCTTTTAGCCGAAACCTTTACAGCGCCACCCTGCTTACGATTACGCCACTTAAGCAATAACGTTTCCACACGCGTACCGATGGCAACGGCGATGACAACGGTTACGAAGCCCATTACGCCCGGCGTTACGTATACTAAGAAGCTGCCCTGGAACACCGGCAATAAGTATACCAATGCGTTCTTTACGAAGTCAGGCAACCAACCGTACATGAGATGTCCCATGATGGCGAGCCAGGAACCGGCCGTAATCAAAATACGGAACATGCGGATGCCTTTTATTTCACCATGGCGCGGATAGAGATAAACGGCAATCACGGCCATCGTGATGATAACGTACGCATAGAGCCACATTACGAGCATCTGGAATACCATGCTACTCAGCATGGCCGCCTGCATCGGCGTATCGGCACGGATGAATAACACGTCGCCGAGGATTAGCATCGGAATCGGCAAGGAGTACACGCTAATGTCCAGCGCTTCGTCGAACCAGCCCAGATGGCGGTCGCGTTTCGCGAACAGTGTTACGAGCCAGGTGCCTAAATACATACAAAGCAAGCACAGCACGAAGCTGATAACCATCATGGCTACGAGACCGGCGCGGCCACTGACAGGTATGCTGAAGAAGCCATTGCCCATGTAGAAGAAAATGAGCCAACCGAGCCAGTTATAAAGGAACACGCCGTTGTGCCACGGATAGGTCAAGAACCCTTGCAAGCGTTCATGACGGCGCAATGTTAGAGGTATGAGCAACGAGAGCACGGCAAAAACTAAAATTGCAGTACCGGGGCCGCTTACGAGGCCACCAATAACGCCGGGAATCACCGTAAACAACGCGGTTACACCAGCCATGCGCAATAAATTCATGCCGCTTTCTTTACTAAATTCATTCATGAGAAACAGGAGAACCTCCTTTAGACTTTCCGATACAGCTCAAGCCGTACCCAACGATCAAGGACAAGAGCACCTGACCGAACATAATAATAATAAATGCCACGTCACGGCCTATACTCGGCAATGACCACAGGAAGGAAAAATCGCCGGTAAAGAAGGATTGATACGTAGCAAGCTGCACCAAAACCCACCCTACTAAGTACCAAAGACGCTTAATGCGTTTTTCCTTAGGTCCAAAACCGCTGCGCGGCGAAGACAAATAGAAAATCGGTATACATAAGGACAGCACTACATAGCTCACCAAGGCTACGGTTGCGCTGGACCCGTTGTGTATTGTGTACGCCCCGAGGGGAAGGGGAATAAAAAAGAATCCCATAAAAATCGTTCGCTCAAAGATGTCCGTAAGGACTTTCATACTATACCCTCCTAGCACTAAAATCTCACTCTTTCCATTCTACTATACACAGCGGAAAAACACAACAAAAGAGGCCGTAACATAAGCAGTTACAGCCTCTAAATTAGACCTTACATAAAATTTTAGCGTTTCGATGTATCGAGCGTCGTCTTTTCAGGCAATAACGGCGTCATACTCTTAAGACCAATGCCTAAGGTGAACATGTTATGTAACCAAGCCGTCATACTCGGCGTCATGACCTGTAAAAGACCGAGGCCGACTAAGGAACCGTTTACACCAACAATGGAATTATAGTTGAACTTAATGCGTTTCATGAGACCCATAGCAATGCGACGCAAATCGACTAATGCCTCCAAATTATCAGCCGAAATAGTCACATTAGCAATCTTCTGCGCAATCGGAGCCCCTTCATTCATGGCAATCCCTACGTGCGCTTCAGACAACGCCGGCGAGTCATTGATACCATCACCAACCATCATCACCGTATAACCTTCTTCTTTCGCTTTTTTAACATAGGCCGCCTTATCACCCGGCAAAACCTCAGCATGGACTTCGTCAATGCCGATTTCACGGGCTACGCGTTCGGCGTTACGACGACTGTCCCCGGTCATCATAACCACCTTTTTAATACCTAAGCTATGAAGCTCCGACACCACCTTAGCTGCTTCTTCGCGCACAGGATCCTTAATGCAGATTACCGCTGCCAAGCGACCGCGAATTGCTGGGTACAGATGCGAAGACGTATCAGGCAAAGCATTGAATTTTTCAATTTCACCTTCCGGGATAACTGTCTTTTCATCTTCGAAGATGAAATGCGCACTACCAATGCGGCAGCGATAACGATTTACACGCGATGCAATACCGTGAGCCACGATGTATTCCACTTTAGAGTGCATTTCCTTGTGCGGCAAATTATGCTGTTTCGCGGCATTTACAACGGCTTTCGCCATCGAATGCGGGAAATGCTCTTCTAAGCAAGCCGCCAAGGTTAACATCTCTTCAGCGTCATGACCGTCAAAGGGGATAATCTGCTCAAATACCGGCTCTGCTTTTGTAAGCGTACCGGTCTTATCGAAGACAACCATATCCGCAGCAGCAATTTGCTCCATAAACTTGCCGCCTTTAACGGTAATGCCTCGTTTTGATGCTTCCTGCATAGCCGATAAAACAGCTAATGGAATGCTGAGTTTCAACGCACACGAGAAATCGACCATCAAGAATGACAAGGCCATCATCGTATTGCGCGTCAATAAATAGGTCAAAATCGTGCCGCCAAAGCTATATGGCACCAGCTTATCCGCCATATGGAACGCTTTTTGTTCCATGCCGGACTTCATTTGTTCGGACTCTTCAATGAGACCTACGATTTGTTCGTATCGCGATGTAGAAGAATTACCACGAACTTCGATTGTACACTGCCCTTCTGTTACCACTGTACCGGCATAAACAGAAGTGCCTACGTCACGACGCACCGGTTCCGGTTCGCCCGTCATCGAGCTTTCGTTGACGAGGACCACACCATCAGTGACAACGCCGTCAAGGGCGATGATTTCACCTTGACGCAGCACTACAAGGTCACCTTCCTGAACAGACGCCACCGGTCGACTAACTTCAACGCCGTCCACAAGAACCCAAACTTTATCTACATTTAGGGACATGCTTTGCGCCAAGTCGAGAACGGATTTTCGTAGCGTCCATTCTTCTAAGGTTTCCCCGATGCCCAGCAAGTACATAACAGCGCCGGCCGTACTGAAATCACGGCGCAACAGCGACACCGTAATGGCCACGCCGTCCAGTACTTCCACCGACAGCTTGCGATGCCACAGCATCTTCACCGCCTGACCAATAAACTTAACGGCACTGAGCCACGACCACGCAATCTGCACCGGCATCGGTAAGAACAATTTCTTACCAATATACAGCGCCGTTTGCCCAATCATCTGCTCGCGATATTTTTTATTGACCAGCCGCGGGGAATACTCGGTCAACACCGGCGCTTTGGTGAAATCAGCCTCCCGCAGTGCCAAGATGGCATCGCGAACTGCGATTTCATCGCCGGTATGGACGATAACAATTTCTCGGGATCGTGTAAAAAACTGTGCCTTCGTAATCGCCGGGCACTGCTCTAATAATTCCTCTGCATACGCTGCTTCTGCATCATCGAAGCGCTGCCCCCTACACTGTACGTGCAAACGCTTCTTCAGACGCCGTATAACCGAGAATGTGAGCATACTTATTTGTCACCCTTTGCTTCTTTTTTAGTATCAGCAGCCTTTGCCGGTTCAGCAGCTTTTACTTCTGCTTCTACGGTTTTAGCTTTTTCAGCAAACAACTCTTCACTACGTGCTTCGTTAATTTCTTTAGCTTCTGCTAAAATATCGCCACCGGAAGCCTGAACCTTTTCAGCCGTCTGCATCAAGCTATCCTTAGCGCGAAGACCGGCAGCCACTACATTGGCATACACCTTGCGTGCATCTTTACTAGTCAAAACTTTAAGCCCCAAAGTACCTAAAGCAAGACCGGACATAAATAAATTAGCACTTTTCACTTTGTCTTTGTTAACGTTGAACATAGGAAATCCACCTTTCTTACCTCTAAACTCCTAGCTAGAATTGTGTTATATATTGCAAAACGACCGAGGTCCGTGGACCTCGGTCGTTCTGTAACCAGATGTAAAATTCTGTATCGACTTCTCGGTACACTTATTTCTGAGCTGCATCGGCGCCGCCGCAACCGCAACCACAGCCGCCGGTAGTTGCTTTTGCGGTATTGCTACTGCAACCACCACAACTGCCGCCTTCACCGCAGCTACTGCAGCCGCCCTTACCAGAAATTGCCAAATATGCCTTACGAACAATGTAAAGAACCGCTAAAATTCCGATAACATATACTATTAGGTTCTCCATTATTGTACACCTTCTTCTCAATTAAATCAATCGCAAATGATAACCAAAACATAACAAACATTCATATCATCGCATTCTCACCGATACTCAATTATCCATTCTCAGTTACGTCAATGTTATAAAGTTACCAAAAAGTTACTGGTAAACGTTATGAATTTATGTGCAAGGCATGACGTATTCACCACTAGAATACGTCATGCCTTGTTAGAAGCAGTTTATTTCAGAGAATGCTTACTCGAATCCAAGCAAGTGTCCAATATGCAAGATACCGAAGGCAATAACCCAAGCCAACGCAATGGAGTAAGCCATAAAGAAGCCTAACCAGTTCCAACCACCCGCTTCACGTTTGAACACGGCCATAGCGGCGATACACGGCGGGTAAATCAACACGAAGGCCATCAAGCTAACAGCGATTAACGGCGTGAAGGATTTATCCTGACGGAGGTAAACCTGTAACGGCTGTTCGTGGTCTTCATCAGAAGCAACAGCATAGATAGTACCCAAAGTACTAACCATAACTTCCTTCGCTGCCAGCGCCGTAATCAAGGATACGCTCATCTTCCAGTCGTAACCAAGCGGAGCCATAACCGGTTCAATAAAGCGACCAATCATAGCGGCATAGGAACCCTGAATACGTTCCGAAGCTTCCTGACCATCTAACTTGCTAATCGCATCGTCACGTTCCGTCTGGTTCGTGTAAACGGCCCAAGCTGCCGGGAATTCTTTCGGATTCGAGAGCTGCAAATCCTTCAAGTATTCCGGTACTTCTGTATCCTTAGCAGTAGCGATTACTGTAGCAGCGGCAACCTTCGGATCTACATTCGCAGCCTGTTCAGTCTGCGCAGCGTCATTATTAGCCGTAGCGTCCTGTGCGGTTGCATCCTGAGCATTCGGATCGTCAGCCTGTTCGCCGTCATCAGCAGCCTGCTGTTCATCCGTCGTCGATTTAATCTGATCAACTAAGGCCATAACCGGTTCCTTAGCCTGATCATCGTTAATACCAAATTGAGCTAAAATTGCGTCGTCGCGCATGTCATAGGTCTGCGTAACCTGGTCGCGTGCCTGGTCGAAGTCCTGAGACAACGGCACATCCTTCGGATAGGAGGACAAGAACCAAATCAATACAGAAGCGGCCAAGATGAACGTACCGGCCTTTTTCACATACATCCAAGCGCGTTCCCACATGTGCATCAATACGCTTTTCGGCGTTGGCATGTGGTACGGCGGCAATTCCATTACGAACGGTTCCGATTCGCCAGGGAACAAGAACTTACGGAAAATCTTAGCCATGATAACGGCTAATACGATGCCACTGAAATAAATGGCAAACAACGCGGTACCACGCTGCGATACCGGGAAGAATGCGCCGATAAACAAGGTGTAAACCGGCAGACGAGCACTACAGGTCATGAACTGCGATACCAAGATGGTGATCATGCGGTCACGACGGTTATCCAAAATACGAGCACCTAAGATAGCCGGAATGGAACAACCATAGCCGATGAGCAACGGGATAAAGGATTTACCGTGCAAGCCACAAGCGCGCATTACGCGGTCCATTACGAAGGCTGCACGAGCCATGTAACCCGTATCTTCCAAGAACGCAATACCTAAGAACAACAATACGATAAGCGGTACGAAGCTAAGTACTGCCCCTACACCACCGATGATGCCATCAACCACCAAGGACTGAAGCTGACCGGCGGGGATAACCGTAGTCGCCCAATCACCTAATGCCGTAAAGGCTGTTTCCAACCAGCCCTGCGGATAAGCGCCGATTTCATTAACCAAATTAAATAAGAGCCACATAACGCCTAAGAAAATCGGCAAGCCAAATACGCGGTGCGTCAAGATTTTATCGATACGGTCAGACTTCGTTTCAATTTCCTTCGCTTTACCAATCAAGCATTCGTTGTATACTTTTACAGCGAAGCGATGACGATATTCCTGGAAAATAATATCCATATCGACTTTTTTGCTCAATTCGGCACGAAGCTGTTCAGCTTTCGCCAACACAGCATCCGTGTTACCAAAAGCTCTTACCTTTTTAATAACATCCGAATCATTTTCCAAAAGCTTAATAGCTACCCAACGAATCGGGTACTTAATAGAGCCAGCCTGAGCAACCGCTTCCGTTAACTCCGTAATCGCTGGTTCCAATGTTTCGCCATAGTCGATGCGCGCCGTCGGCTTCGTATTCTCAGATGCCACAGCAATCGTTGCTTCCAACAACTCTTTCGTACCCTTGTTGCTACGACCAACCATGGTAACAATGCTGGCGCCTGTCATTTCACTTAAGCGCTTCACGTTAAACTGTACGCCCATTTCATGCGCTACGTCATCCATGTTGAGCGCCATAACCATGGGGCGTTCCAACTCGAGAAGCTGAGCCGCCAAATATAAGTTACGTTCCAGATTCGATTCATCAAGAACATTGATGATAACATCCGGTTCGTCATTGATAATCACATTACGAGCCACCAACTCATCCAGCGAACGAGCTGTCAAGCTATATGTACCAGGCAAATCGACGAATAACATCTCCTGCCCGTTAAAGGTACGAGAACCTTCCTTCTTTTCTACCGTAACACCAGGATAATTCCCAACGTGTTGTTTGGCACCGGTAATATTGTTAAAAATGGTCGTCTTGCCGCAGTTCGGATTCCCTGCCAATGCAATCCGAATGCTACCGGCCGTTTTTGCACTCATGCTTATGCCTCCTCAGTTTCGATATCGATGGTTTCAGCTTCACTGACACGCAACGCTAAATCAAAATTCTTCACCTTAATCTCCACCGGGTCGCCTAAAGGCGCAAATTTCATAACTCGCACGAACGTGCCCGGAACTAATCCCATGTCAATTAATCTGTGTTTGATGTTGCCCGTACCCTTTATGGCTACGATTGTGCCTCCTTCGCCAGGCTTCATCGTTGCTAATGTTTTTACCACTGTACCTAAACCTCCTCTTCGTGAAATGACTACCCTCATCGAGTCATTATTGATAATTACTGTAGAAATCTCCTCGTATAGATTATAGCACACTGAGAAATAATTTCAAGAATGATTTTCAATATCGAATAAATTCAATCTTATAGAATTTTATAAATATAAGTTATCATTACAGATTACACAACGTTTTCGGCTACAAAGCCATTCTCACTCACTGATAATCATTTGATACTCTTTCTCTTTACCGGCAAATATTCTATTTTTTAATGCACAATTCAAAATTGAAGCACAATAGAAACATTTTCTCAATTTGTAATCATTTGTAATTAATCACTTATGCCGATATTCATGTCTATATTTGCGTTCTTCGATATTATTACTATATAATATAAGTACTATTAAAGGAGGTTACCATGAAATCATTCACTACTTTAGGCGTTGTGCCCGCTTTGACCGACCATTTAGCCAAAACCGGCATCAAAGAGCCTACTCCCATTCAAATACAAGCAATCCCGCCCGTTTTCAGCGGTCACGATGTTATCGCCATGGCCCAAACCGGCACGGGCAAAACGCTGGCCTTCTTAATCCCCATTTTGCAGCGTATTCATCCGGACCTGGCCCAGGAACAGGCCCTCATCATCGCGCCGACCCGCGAACTGGTAAAACAAATTGCCGAAGAAGCGGAACGCTTAGCTGAGCCCTTAGGCGTTGATGTGCTCCCCTTAATCGGCGGTCGCACTATAGAAGAACAGCAGCGCCGCCTTGGCCGTCGTCCCCAGGTCATCCTCGGCACACCAGGCCGTTTGCTGGACCATGTACTCCGCGGTTCCTTACACCTTGAAACGGTGCGTCGCGTCGTGTTAGACGAAGCAGACCAGATGCTCCACATGGGCTTCTTGCCGGACGTTGAGTCCCTCTTGGACCGCACGTCGCCGAACCGTCAGCTTCTGCTCTTCTCCGCCACCATCCCGGACCGCATTCGCGCACTGGCTAAAACATACATGAAAAAGCCCATGTCCGTTACCGTTAAAGGCGAACACGTGACCTTGGACAGCATCGAACAGCGCGTGTACATGATGGATGAAAATGAAAAGCTTGATCGCCTTGTAACGATGTTGAAGGAAGATAATCCGTACTTGGCTATCGTGTTCTGTAACACCAAGGACGGCGCTGTTCGTCTTTCCTATCAGCTTACCGCTGCCGGCTTCAACATTGGCGAATTACACGGCAACCTGAGCCAAGGCCGTCGTACGCAAATTCTCCGCGACTTCGCTCGTGCCCGTACGCAAATCCTCGTAGCCACCGACATCGCTGCCCGTGGTATCGACATTGAAGGCATTAGCCACGTATACAACTACGACGTGCCTCACGACGTAGACTACTACATCCACCGCATCGGCCGTACCGGCCGCGCCGGATCCGATGGGTTAGCCATTACATTGGCGACGCCGGCCGATGAAAGCTGGTTGCGACGTATCGAGAGAGCGATTAAGGCGACGTTGACGAAGTATACAAAGGATGGGCAGATTAAGACTAAGGGCAATCCGATTGCGCCGAAAAAAGAGCGCAGTGCTAAAAAGCCCATTGCTTCGTCGAATTATCAGGCAACCAAAAAGAAGGCGCACAAGGCTGTTGGCCATAAGGGCACGAATTCTAGACAGCGACGTAGTTCTACGAGCGGCCGTTCTAGCGGTAGAGGCCGTAGATAACGTTACTTGGATTAGGGATACTCCCAACTCAAATTGTTCGTTGCCTATCAAAGCAAATCGGCTTTGGTAGTTGCCAATTTTTGTCATTAACTACTTGTGTATTATAAGCAAAAGCCGCATTATAACTGTTTCCTCCCTTCTGCTATGCAAATGGTCGGTTCACAGTTATAATGCGGCTTTTTACTACTTATAGTGCACACTGGGCGTTATCATGACAAAAATTGGCATCCTACTTACGCCCTTGTACCTGATAGGCAAGCGAACAATTTTTCGCGTACGGGGGTGCACACCTCAGCTCCATCGTAACGTTATCTTTACGGCCTTGTACTACCGCCTATCTCGTCCACCCTCGTAGAAACTACGTCATCCTGCCTACGAACCGTTGCCCTTATTGGCCAACGTGCCTTGTGCTTAGGCCTTTTGGATGACTAACAATCGACTTGAAGCATTTAGGCTTTACTAGCAGCTGCGTCCCTTTTCCGGCGCCCTCGGCTTGCCTGGTCTAAAATACGCCCGAGTCCTTATGTATAACTTCGCCAACTTTCGCTTTAATCTTTTGGGGTTAAAACATCAACATAGAGCCTCAAGTTAATATCCCTATAATAACTTAAATAGTCAATTCACTTACCGGTTAACAGTATTTATGCTAGTATCAATACAGAAATGCACAGAATATAATCCTTTTAAAAGGAAGTGTAATAATGAGAACCTGGGAAGATTACAAAAATCACGTAAAATCCATTAGTGAAAAAGATCGGAAAAATATGGAAAACATTGAAAAAGCTAGTAACATTCTTTCCTCCATTATCGAAAAGAAACCAAAGACTAATAGCAACGGCTACTAGCAAAGTACTAATCTTGAGACGCTGTGTTCATGCTTTTTTCCTCTGCGCCCGTTTGCGCTGAAGGCCGATTAGGTCACGGATTATCTCAGTGTGCACTCCCGCTTGCGAAAAAATATTTTCCGACTAGTTAGGCAAAAAGGGTTAAGGATTAGTCAATTCTTGTCATGATAACTACTCAGTATGCACTATAAGTCTAAAAAACGCTGATATAACCACGAAGCGACCATTGGTGGAACCGAAGGGAGCGAATGGTTATATCAGCGTTTTTACTTATACAAACACGACAAAGAATGACAAGAATTGACAATACTTAAATACTTAGCCGCTTCTAGTCGGTAAATATTTTGAGTTGGGAGTATCCGAGAAATCGTGACCTAACGGCCAAAGCGTCAAACTTAAACGCACTATGTTCAGGCTTTTCCCTCTTCAAGGCCCGTACCGCAAAACGGCGTGCTGCCGCGTGCGATGGCCAAAGCCCAAGCCGCTTTTCCAGCGTTAAGCGCTCAGCGGTCACGGATTGCTGGAGTATGCACGCCCCTATGCGAAGAAATGTTCGCTTGCCTATTAAGTAAAAAGGCGTATGTAGAATGCCAATTTTTTGTCATGATAAAGTACCAGTGTGCACTATAAGTTGTAACAGCCCCCATATAACCGTGAAGCGACCATTTGCGTAGCAGAAGGGAGCGAACGGTTATATGGGGGCTGTTACTTATAAAACACAATACGATAATGACAAAAATTGGCTACTACCATAGCCCGATACTCTTAATAGGCAACGAACATTTCGAGTTGGGAGTCTCCCCAGTAACCGTGACCGCAAGCACTAACGCGAAAAGAGACTAGGCTTTCCATTGACATCGGCACACGCCGTGCGGCACCGGCCGCGGTTACTACAGATCCAACGCGTTCGCCCTCTTTCTTCCACCGGCACAAACCACCCATCCTGACAACGAGGGCACTTATACTGCCTCTGACTTTCCGGCACGTCGATGGGTTTTATTTCATCAGCACCGTTACCATTAGTATTGTTGCCGTTAGCATTCGAAAAAAATGCAGGTCGGCTTTCGCCTTCCATAGGCTTGGTGTATTTGCATTTCGGATAATTGCTACAGCCGTAGAACCAGCCAAATTTACCTTTACGACGCTGCAAGGTGCCTTCGCCGCATTGCGGACATTTACCGGCTGTAGGCTCGCCAGGCGCGTTCGGGTCATTCATCGGAGCCGCTGCATAGGCAGGTGTTGGACGCGCCGCATCAAGAGCCGAAAGTTCGGCAGATAAATCTTCTGCGCTCGCCGAGTTTGAGGATGTAGCTGCTGCGGTGAAGGTGCGCGTTACCGTTTCCATAGGCACGCCATTACGGCCGCCAAAGCCACCGGCGCCGAAGCCGGAGCCTATATCGGCGTTGGCTTTGTCGATGAGTCGTTTGAGGAATTCCACTTGGTCGGCTAGGAAGGTGTCTAACGAATCAGTGCCTTCGCTGACGCCGGCCAGTCGTTCTTCCCATACGGCGGTTTCGTCCGGATAGAGCATTTCTTCTGGTAAAGCGTCAACGAGCATGTAAGCCAGCTCCGTCGGCGTAAGGACTTTCTTTTTACCCTGGGTGTGCAGGAATTTACGGGTAATGAGTTCGTCGATGATTGTGGCACGCGTTGCTTCGGTGCCGATACCGGACACGGCTTTGAGCTGCTTTTTGAGGTCTTCATTCTTCACGTATTTGTGAATTTCCTTCATGGCCTGCAAGAGCGTGGCGGCGGTGAAACGGGTTGGCGGTTTGGTTTGTTTCGCTTCGGTGCGACCGTCCTTAGCATCTACCTTGTCACCTTTTTTCACGTTCGGCAGCTGCGCCACTTCATCGCTATCGCCTTTATGCTTGCCCTTGCCGTTGGCGTTCGTATCGGAATCGGAGTTCGAGTCGTCATCGGAGTCGTTATCGGAATCGTCGTCATTAGCATGAGCATCCGCATCAGCTTTCTTTGCTCGCTGGAATAACGCTTTCCATCCCATCTCGATGATGACGCGACCACTGGCGGTGAAGATTTCATCACACTGACCGACGGTAAGCTTCGTCTGCTCGTAAACATGCTCCGGATAAAACTGCGCTATGTAAGAACGAGCGATGAGGAAGTAAATGTTGCGCTCCTTCTCGCTTAACGTACTCATGCGGCACAACACCGTCGTCGGAATAATCGCGTGATGGGCGGTGATTTTCTTATCATTCCAGGCGCGAGACTTAATACTAATGTCCGCCCCTTTAGCCCAATCGGCAATCTTTTCAATGCCACCGTTCACGAGATTCTGAAGAATCGCCGTGCGGTCATCAAACTGATTGAGCGGCAAATATTCGCAGTCAGAACGCGGATAGGTGGTGAGCTTCTTTTCGTAAAGCGACTGCGCCGTATCCAAAACCGTCTGCGGGTCATAGCCATAGGCCTTACCAGCCGCCACCTGCAACGCAGACAACGACAACGGTAAACGCTGCGGCTCCTTCTTCTTATTCTTCTCACGGCCGATGATTTGACCAACGCCATCCGTCAAAATGCGCGATACCAGTTCATCGGCGATTTCTTTTTTCAGCAAACGCCCTTCCGGATCAAGACCGATTTGCTCGTCCTTCGGCTGCCACTGCGCCCAAAACTCCCCATTCGGATGAGCGTACAAAATCTTCACGATGAAATAATCCACCGGCACGAAGTTCTGCAGTTCTCGTTCCCGGCGCACTACCAGCGCCAAGGTCGGCGTCTTTACGCGGCCAATGGGGAACGTTACCTTATGACCCTGACGTCGCTGCGCCAAGGTGTAAGCACGCGATAGATTCATGCCAATGAGCCAATCCGCCCGCGCACGTGCTAGCGCTGACCGCTGAAGGTTGTAAAAATCCTTGTTGTCGCGCAGGTCCTTGAGTGCTGATTTCACAGACTTCTCGTCCAGTGCGTTCAGCAAGATGCGCTGTACCGGCTTCTTGTTGCCTACGTAATCAAGTATTTCGTCGATTAGTAGCTGTCCTTCTCTATCCGGGTCACCGGCGTTGACGATGGTGTCGGCCTGCTCGATGAGTTCCTTAATCGTGTGGAACTGCTTCGCCGAACTGGGGCTGATTAGGAGCTTCCACTGCTCCGGCACGATGGGCAAATCCGCCGCATTCCAGCGCTTGTATTTATCGTCGTAATCGCCGGGCTCCGCCTGCTGCAACACGTGACCAAAGGCCCATGTAACCACGTCGTCCCCTTGCACTATATAGCCATCGCGGCGCTGCACCCGCTGCTCTGGCAAACATTTGCTTATTTCACGGCCCATACTGGGCTTTTCCGCTATAAACAGTCTCATACCGTCCTCCTCGTTATCTATCTATTATACAATACCAAGTTTTTATCGACAACCAAGGCCGTAATAGTATATAATTTTAAGGATTGGTTACAACACAACCGACGGACTCGGCGGCTTCGGCGGCCAAGAAACGGTTTTATAACAGCCGGCCAAACGGAGGTCGGTTTCAACGTATATGACGAGGTGACAAACATGACATTTTTAGAAGAGGTAGCGCGCCGGCGCACCTTTGCCATTATTTCCCATCCGGACGCCGGTAAAACGACATTGACGGAAAAATTATTGCTCTACGGTGGTGCCATTCATTTGGCCGGTTCCGTAAAGTCCAGAAAAACGCAGAAATATGCGGTTTCTGACTGGATGGAAATCGAAAAGCAACGTGGTATTTCCGTTACCAGTTCCGTTTTACAGTTCGACTACGACGGGTGCCGCGTCAACATTTTGGATACGCCGGGTCACCAGGACTTCTCGGAAGACACGTACCGCACCTTGATGGCTGCCGACAGCGCTGTCATGTTGATTGACGTGGCAAAAGGCGTGGAAGCGCAGACCAAAAAGCTTTTCGCTGTTTGTAAAGAACGCGGGATTCCTATTTTCACATTTGTAAACAAAATCGACCATTTTGGCCGCAATCCTTTCGATTTGATGGAAGAAATCGAAAACTCCTTGGGCATTCGTGCCGTTCCGATGAACTGGCCTGTTGGTATCAACGGCGAATACCAGGGCATCTACGACCGCGAAAGCCACACCGTTGAATTATTCGAAAAAGACGAAACACACGGGCAGCAGAAGCTGGCTTCCACTACGAATGCCGTTGACGATCCGGCGTTCCGCGAATTATTGGGCGAAGAAATCCATCAGAGCCTTATCGATGACATTGAGCTTCTCGACGTGGCTGGCGACGAATTCGACTTCGACCGCATCCGCGCCGGTGAATTGACACCGATGTTCTTCGGTTCCGCCATGACAAACTTTGGCGTTAAGCCGTTCTTAGAAAAGTTCTTGGAACTCGCGCCGGCACCGGCTCCGCGCAAGACGGCCGAAGAAGTCGTAACGGCGCAGTCCGAAGATTTCAGCGCTTTCGTGTTCAAGATTCAGGCTAACATGAACCCGAACCACCACGACCGTATCGTGTTCATGCGCATTTGCTCCGGCAAGTTCGAAAAAGGCATGTCCGTGCTGCATCGCCAGTCCGGTAAAATGATTCGCCTGTCCCAGCCTCAGCAGTTCCTCGCTACGGAGCGCACCATCATTGATGAAGCGTACCCTGGCGATATTATCGGTGTCTTCGACGCCGGTACCATGGGCGTTGGCGATACCCTCTGTGACCCGAAGCATCAGGTAACCTTCGGCGACTTCCCGGTATTCCCGCCGGAATTCTTTGCTCGTGTTAGCCCGAAGGACACCATGAAGCGTAAGCAGTTCCAGAAAGGCATGACGCAACTGGCCCAGGAAGGTGCCGTTCAGATTTTCGAACAGCCTCACTCCATGGATTCCTTCATCGTTGGCGCCGTTGGTATGTTGCAGTTCGAAGTGTTGCAGTACCGCTTGCGCAACGAATATGGCGTAGAACCGTTGACCGATTCCTTGCCGTACAGCGTAGCTCGTTGGGTCAAAGGCGACGTAGACATCAAGTCCTTGAAGGGTCTCGATAACGCTATGGTTGTAAAAGACAACCGCGGCCGCCTCGTTATCCTCATCAGCAATGAATGGCAGATGGGCTGGGTTGAAGAACGTAACCCGGACGTGACGTTCCTCAAAACGCCGCAACAGTAGTTTCGTGAAATAAACAACCTCTGCTAGCGATAAGCCTTACTTAGCAACTAGCTTTTCCAACAAAATAATTACCAATGTGGGTGTAACAGCGTTAAGCGTAGCTTCGCTGTTGCACCCTTTTTGTTTTTCGGTGGATTTCCACCTATACATCCGATAGCAAGTATGTATCTATAGTAAGGAGTGATTCCTATGTCTATATTTTCCAACACTACCGCCCTTCCTACCGAACCGGAAGCAGAAACGCAAGCTCGTGTCGCGCATGTTCGCAAAGCGTTATCACCATACCAAGCTGACTTAATCAAGCTTAGCGACTATATTCACGAGCTCGCGGAATTACCCGGTGAGGAATATAAAAGCGCCGAGGCGTTAACAGAGTATCTGAGCGCCCACGGCTTTACCGTAGAATCCGGCATTGCCGACCTCCCTACGGCCTTTCGTGCCGTGTATGAACAAGGTACCGGTGGTACTTCGTTTGGCTTTCTTGCCGAATACGACGCCTTAGAGAAAATCGGTCACGGCTGTGGGCACCACATGCAGGGTCCTTCAGTAATTGGTGCAGCATTGGCGCTGAAAGACTTGGCTGGCACTACTCCGCTTAAAATCGTCATCTACGGTACGCCGGCAGAAGAAGCCTTCGGCGGTAAAATCGTTATGCAAGAAAAAGGTTATTTCACAGACATCGACGTAGCCCTCATGATGCACGCTGCCGATACGACTAGCGTCGATGTAAAATGCATGGCCATGGAAAATTACATCGTCACCTTCCACGGCAAAGCCTCCCATGCGGCTATGACACCGGAAGAAGGTCGCAGCGCCTTTGACGCCGTG
>ERZ791611.428-NODE-428-length-42197-cov-13.254805_pt1 | contig 42197 bp, 36 predicted proteins | sample MGYA00510275_ERZ791611 | MGnify/ENA primary metagenome ERZ791611 (study PRJEB30046, sample SAMN00791912) | human gut metagenome | study: EMG produced TPA metagenomics assembly of the A metagenome-wide association study of gut microbiota in type 2...
GAGACAAGAGCTGCTTATACCTATCGGGGAAGGAAGCCTTCAAATCATCCACAATTCCCAGTTTGTCACCGATTTGGTCAAGAAGATAAGTGGCCCCATAAAACTGCCGCTTGCATTCTGTGGCGGGAATCGGCCCAGGCTTTATTGTCCCGGACTTCTCCAGTGACAGCAGATACTTCCCATTCGGAACAAACTGTCCTTCAACTATTTTACCAATATAGCGGCGCTTGTGCTCCCCGCGATGCTTCTCTGCATTCCAATAGGGAGCATCAATAAAGACATACTTTTTTCCTGAGATAGTCTGCATCTTGGCATTAGCTGGCATATCCATAGAAATCTCCTCCTTGCTAGATATAATTATATACCTATCAGAAGGAATTTTCAAGCCGTTTGTTGGTGAAAATATAATAAAAATACCAGTATTTATCGGATTCTTAGCCGGCAGCCCAAATACTTCCTAGATATAAAATCACGGGACTGCAGGATATAAAGCGCCTACGAAATCAAAACTTGTGGAAGATTCCGGTCTGAAATGGAATTAATATATTAAAACAGATAATAAACGTCTAATATATTAATTTTCTATAAACATTACGGCAGATAAAGGAAATTTCAATACCATTATGGCAGTGGTTAATAAAACATAGTTATGCTAAAATATGATAAAAGAGTTATAGTGGATTTATATAAGAATATGATCAATATTTTATGGGTTGTTTAGTTATAAAGTAAGGGGTGCCATGTGAAAATCGTAGATAAATTGACAGATATGGCAGAAAAGATGTCGCCTCGCAAGCTTTTAATTCTTTGTGCAGGGTGTGCAATCATCGTTTTTCTGATTATTTATTTCAGCTTATCATCGTTGCTGAAGACAAAAACTGCAGAAGATGAGGCGCGCATCGCTGTGACCCCGGTCATAGAAGCTTCTCAGGATATACCGCCATATACACTGATTACCAATGATATGGTCAAAGTATCCAGTGTCCCCTCTGATGCAGTACCTGCAGCGGCAATCAAGGATATGAAGGGTGTCGTTGGGAAGACATCGTCTGTAGCAATTCTCAAGGGAGATGTCGTAACTACCCGTAAAATCAACAGCCAGACGGCCAACGGTTTTGCCGGTATAATTCCTAAAGGAATGAGAGCTGTTTCCTTTACGATTAATGACATTACAGGTGTTTCCGGCTTTGCAAAACCAGGGGATAAAGTAGACATCCTGCTGGTTGGCAATAAGGAGTATCCTGATGCAATGACATCCAAATTGCTTTTGAAAGATGTACTGCTTCTGGCTGTCAATAAGAGCAGCGTGGAAGCGCAGAATGCTTCGGCTGAATCAGCTGAGAATACGGCATCTTCTCCTCTAAGTTCTGATACGAAGGCTCCGGCTAAGAAAAGCAGTGCAACGCCGGTTTCCCAGCCTGCCGTTGCTACAGTGGCAGTCACACCGTATGATGCCGCAAAGCTTACAGCATCCGCACAGATGGGAATCCTGCAGCTTATGCTTCGACCAATCGGGCCGGACAGTGATACCAGCTCTGTGGCTTACTATGTGATACCGCTTCCAAAGGAAAATAATGCACCTCAGGCAGAATCAGCGCAGACAGCGCCTAGGACACCGGTTCAGACGTCTAATGGAGGACAGGCAGTACCTGCGCCTGCACGTGTTTCAGTAGATAACAATTTCGGCGTTGAAGTAATCCGGGGAACTTGAGTATAGTTGGGGGATAGTTGAATGATCAGTAACCTTAAGAGAATCAGTATCTTGACGGCAGCAGCCGTAATGGGAGCCTGCAGCTGGGCTCTCGCAGCAACACCTGTCAATGTATCACTGAATTCATCAATATATATGCAGGCACCGAAGATTACGAGAATTGCCATTGGCAATCCTGAAATAGCGGATGTCCGGATGCTTTCTGCACGGGATTACCTCTTGATTGGCAAGAAGGCAGGGTCGACTTCGCTGATTGTCTGGTCAGCTAATGGTGTCCGCGAGGAATACAGTGTTTATGTATCCGGTGATGACCAGGGAATGGCAAGTGCTATTCAGCAGGCCATTGGATATCCTGGAATCACCGCGCAGATGATGAATGGCAAAGTGCTTCTTCGTGGTACCGTGAAAAATCAGTATGAACACGATACGGCCATCAAGATTGCCCAGCTTTACCTTGGGAGCGGCGGAGGCAGCACGTCTTCAGCAACGACAGCGTCCGGTACGAATGGTTCCCAGGGAAGCGCCACAGATGAAAATATCATCGATCTTCTTGAGATGTCTCATCCCAGCCAGATTCGCCTGGAAGCGCAGCTCATAGAAATCAACACAGATGATGAGAAGAATTTGGGGATTCAGTATTGGTCTCCAACATTAGGAAATTCATCATCGGGAATAACACCTGGAGCAAGCGGTTTAGTGTATGTCGGGGAAGATATGTACAATAAGCGCGGAAGTTTCGGATGGATAGGCTCACATTTGTCCACAATCGATGCTTCACTGCATGCTCTTGTAACCAATGGCAAAGCCAGAATTCTTTCAAGACCATCCATTACGACGATGAGCGGGAAGACGGCAAATATCCTGATTGGCGGACGTATTCCGATTCCTACCTCGGCAGGAGATGGGGAAATTTCCATTGACTGGCGAGAATATGGTATCCGTCTTAATATCGAACCAGTCGTAGACGGTGAAAACAAGATTACATCCAAGGTTCATGCAGAAGTATCGACTCTGGATTATGGTCATGCCGTTGTGGAGCACAATTTCAGTATTCCTGCCCTTGCTTCCAGGGAAGCAGATGCTGTAATCAATGTCAGATCGGGAGCAACAATGGCAATCGGCGGTCTTCTTAATTCAGAAGATTCCAAGACGATCAGCAAAATTCCTCTTTTAGGAGATCTGCCAATCATTGGTCAGTTCTTCCGCCATACAAGCAAAACAAGGGATAACCGCGAGCTTCTGATTCTGATTACTCCGACACTCGTTTCTGAAGATACCGAACAGCCAATGTCCCAGCAAATGAAACAGGGATATGAAGTTTCACAAAGATATGCCAGAAACAGAGAGAATGTAAATCTGAATCAGCCGGTAGAACAGGGTACTGATCAGCAGGAAAGAGATCTTTGGGGAGAAAAGGAAGCCCCGGTCAGCACAGTCGTTGTTGAAGAAAAGAAACCTGAAAAGCCTGTTGAACATCTTCTTCAGGTAAAAGGTGAAAATGGAGAAACGACGTTGGTTCCGCTTTCTGAGGAAGATTATCAGAAACACAAAGATGATCTGCAGATAGTGAAGGTGGAAAGGGATAATGGCACAAAAAAGCAGGAGCCAGTCCAGATCCAGCGTAAGCAGGTTCCAGAGAAGCAAGTTTCCAGTCCTGTAAAAAAAGCAGACGTGGCTCCAAAGGAAAGCAGCAGTGAACCGGATATCAGAGACAGGGTTCGCGCTATTATGAATGCATACTCATCAGATCGTACATAAATGCTAAAGGGGGGATCTAAATGCCAGCAGGCACGAAGGGAACGATATTTACAGTTTTCAGTACAGCTTATGCGGTAGGAAAAACACTAATTGCAGTAAATATTGCTGCCGAACTCGCCAGAGACGGATTTAAAGTCTGTTTAGCAGATTTAGATCTCCAGTTCGGAGATATCCGTTATTATCTGAAGCTTGAGCCGGAAATGACGATTGCCGATGCAGAAAGGGCCATGCAGAATAATCCTAACGAAGTAAAAATGTCGAACTATCTGACGCCATTCCATTCCGGAAATATCCGTTTCGACGTACTGGTCAATCCGGATCTTCTGGAAGAAGCCTATAATATGGATATTTCGCTTATTAGGACAATGGTAGAACGTCTGCAGCTTGAATATGATTATGTTATCGTCGATACGACATCGACGTTTAGTGCTTTGAATTTATCAATGATGGATTTATCAACGATTATTGATTTCGTTGGTCTTGTTGATTTTATACCAACTATTAAGAATATGAAGCGCGGCTCGGATACGTTGAAGGAACTCGGATATGATGACACCAAAATCCGTTATGTTTTGAACCGCAGCAATGCAAGAACCAGGATTGACGTAAGTGACGTGGAGCAAATCTTAGGGAAGCATTTCGACTATGTTCTCCCGAATGATTTTATGACGGCACAGAAATCCATCCAGTCCGGGGAGCCATTGGTTCAGAAATCGAGAGATACTGAACTGGCGCACGAAATCTGCCGGATGGTTGATAAATATGCAAAACCGGGAACAGAAGAAGAACAAGACAAAGATTCTAAAGGCGGGTTCTTCAGCAGGCTTTTTTCCTAAGGAGGTGAGGAGTTTTGGCATACAGAACCGTCCTGATTGAAGAAAATAAAATGATGATGGAACGCCTTACTAGCGTCGTCCGTAATCTGGCAGGGTTTGAAGTAAGCGCCAGATATGCAACGGCAGGTGATGCCCTGGGCCAGATGCAGGCTTTTAATCCGGACTTGATTCTGGTAGATGTCGATAATGAGCATAATGCGCTCCTCATTCCTGATTTAAAAAGAAATATTCCAGGTGCAGTCATTATCTGTCTGGCTCGCCGCTGGGATTCAGAAGCGCAGGCAAAACTGCTTTATATGGGCGCTAAAGGTTACATGGTGAAGCCTTTCACGGGGGAGGAACTTCTTGAAACTGTTAAAAATGTAAGCCGGTCTTCACTGAGCGCATACTCGAAGGTGATCTCTTTTTTCAGTCCAAAGGGGAAAAGCGGCAAATCCACATTGATTGCTAATCTGGGAACGGTATTGGCAGCAAAGACAAATGAGCCGGTGGCCGTTATTGATGCAGATACTCAGTTTGGAGATATGACTGTATTTTTCAACCTGACTCCGCAAAGTACGATTGTGGAAGCTGTAAGAGATATATCGTTTCTCTCCCCGGTAACGCTTAGGACATATTTTACAGATACGGGAAGGAATCTTCAGGTTTTATGCGGGACTTCTAAACCGGATATGGCGGAAACGATAACTATTGAAGGATTCACATCTCTGGTTAAAATGTCAAGAAGCTTGTACAAGTATATTTTAATTGATATTCCTTCCGGTTTTTCAGATATTTCAGCTACAGCCTGCGAACTCTCTGACAAGACGATTATTACGACCATGGTTAATGGCGGCTATGAAGTGCAGCACATGAAGCGGGCACTGGAAATTTTCAAGGCCTGGGATCATTATCAGGAGCGGCTGGATCTGCTTTTTACGAGAGTCAACCCATTTACAGAAGAACAGAGAAATAAACTGTCTAAGCAGATGGGATATCCGGTCAAGTATATTATCCCTAATGAATACCTGCTTGTTTCTGAAGCAGCTGATAACGGCAGGATGGCAGTAACACGGGATCCCGACAGCCAGTTTTCCAAAGCAGTTGAAAATCTGGCCGATTCAATTATTGCAGGGGAGTAATCAATAGTTTTTTATCAAGTTTGTCATTCTGAAGACAATGGATTTTATTGGGAAGGAGGAACATCATGATTCTGCTCATATCACTCTTGTGCTCATTTCTAGTATTTATCATGATTTTCTTCTTCTCCATGCATCTTTTGAAAAAGAAGACTAATGTCAGTGACAGGGTACGTTTCTATACCGGATATGCTCCTGAAGAGGAAGAAAGACAGGAGAAGGAAGCGCTGAAGGATCGTGTCAGAAAAGCATTTAGGAAGCGCTTAAGAGAAACGGCACCTAAGAAAAATACGATGAATCTAAATCTGCTGATGGACAGGGCAGGACTGCCCATCTTAGGTTCCGAATTCCTGGTCATGTCCAATGGCGCAGCCATTGTTGGTTTCATCGTAGGATTCCTTCTTTTTTCCAATGCTGTTTCAGGTTTGATCATTGCTCTCATTGTGCTCTCATGTGCATGGGGGTATGTCCGTTATTTAGCAAGTAAAAATTCAAAGAGATTTTCCGGTCAGCTTTCTGATTGTTTAACCCTTCTGGCCAACTCGCTTCGCGCCGGATTTTCCTTCCTGCAGGCGATGGAGATTATTTCCAGGGAGATGCAGCCGCCCATGAGTACGGAATTTGCCAGAGTTCTTCGTGAAACAAACTTGGGGAAACCTTTGGAACAGGCACTGCAGCAGATGGATGAAAGAGTTGATAATGAGGATTTTTCTCTTGTTATTACTGCTGTTTTGATTCAGCAGCAGGTAGGCGGCAACCTGGCAGAAATTATTGATACCATCCGGGATACGATTATTGAACGTGTCCGTCTTCGCCGTGAAATTACGACACTGACCGCGCAGGGAAGGGCAACAGGAATGGTTTTGGCTGTGATTCCTATTGCTTTAGGAGTGGTATTGTATACAATTTCACCGGCGTATATGGGACCTCTATTTACGACTACGATTGGAAAAATGGCGATAGGCGCTGCCGCAGTCATGGAGGTCGTTGGTTTTGTAATAATTTACAAAATTATGGATATTAAGATTTGATGAATGAATTTGGATATTTAACCATTAGGAAGAGGTTCTGGGGGAAAGACAGCAGTGCTGCTGTCTTTCCTCGAGAGCGGCTTCATATGGGAAGGGGAAATCAAAGCCTTCCAACAGGGGGGCTCTGATTCACGCTAGTACATAGCGTCGCTTGAGGACAGTTTTTTCGGTTCTTTAGGACCAGATTTTCTAGCAAAGGAGGTGACAACTATGTTACAGCTGATTAAGGAATTTCGTGCACTTTGGCAGTGCAAGTATTTCGGCGAGAAAGGGCAGGACCTGATTGAATATGCTCTGCTTCTGGCAATCGTTGTAGGAATTGGTTATTTGATTTATACAACATCGGGGCTGAATGCCAACATTCAATCCATTTTCACGAACGCAAGTAAAGTGACTTCTTCCGCAGCAGCAGTTGCTAAGAGTGGTGCTACTACTACGAATGGTGGTTAATTAAAGATTGTAATTCTACAGAGGCTCTTATTCTATAAGAGTCCCTGAAGAAGGATAGTAGTATACTGTCCTTCTTCAGGGATTCCTGTAAATGATCTGTAATAAACTAAAAAATTTTAAGATAAATCTGCAGGTGAATATTATTTATGGTCATCCTGATCTTAGTAAGGAGGGGAGCAGAATGAAAAAACAGCGCGGACAAATGCTTGTGGAATTTGCACTGCTTCTGCCCCTTTTTTTATTACTTCTTTTCGGGATTATGTACTGCGGTTTCATGTATGGAGACTATTTGACACTGAACAATATGGCAAGGTCTGCTGCGAGGGAAGCAGTCATTACAATCCCCGCATCTGGTGATGATACGGAACTATTGGCGTATGATGCGCTTGAAGACCGCTATCGTGAGACTATTGAAGATGCTCATATGACAAATCTGTATACTTTTAAAGATATACAGATCGATAATACGAGAAAATCACCTGCTAATGGGGCACCGCCGGATTCTATTCACGTTCGCATTGATACGGTCCTGAATAAACAGTATGCATTTGTCAATCTGCTGACTGGGCTGGGTGTTGGGATTCCTGAGAGCTATAGTATCAATTATTATATGTATGATGAGAATGGTTCGGCTTCAGACTCGTAAGGTTCTGTAAACCGTATTTGCGGATTATAAATGGTGATTGTGCTTTTTAAAATTAATGACAGGGGGTGGAAACAGTGACATTGCTTGAACGTCTTGGGAAAAAGGAAAATAAAAATAACGGCAAGATTTTTGCGGGACGTACTGATAAAATCATTGAGCAGGGATATCAGGATCTGAAGATTGCAGTGCATCGCAGAATCGTCGATGAAATGACTTCTGAACAGCAGCAGCTCTTTGAAGGAACGAATCACAGCCGTCAGGAAGTGGAAGCGCTGATTTCCACTTATGTGGAAAGAGTCCTGAGTGAAAACCCGTTTGCTGTACCACGTGGTGAAAGAGCGCGCCTTGTCTCTGATATCTGTGATGAAATCCTTGGTCTTGGACCGATAGAACCTCTTCTGAAGGACGATTCCGTCACAGAAGTCATGGTCAATGGGCCAAAGCAGGTATATGTGGAACAGATGGGCAAACTGCATCTTACAAATGCGCAGTTCCATGATAATGCCCATTTAATGTCTATTGTGGAAAAAATTGTGGCTCCATTAGGGCGTCATATTGATGAGGCATCTCCCTTGGTCGATGCCAGGCTTCCTGATGGATCGCGTGTCAATATTATTATTCCGCCATTGTCACTGATTGGGCCCTGCATTACGATCCGCAAGTTTTCCCAGACGCCTCTTTCGATTGAAAATCTTGTTTCTTTCGGGACGCTTTCTGAAGATATGGCGCGTTTCCTTCGGGGATGCGTTAAAGCCAAGCTGAATATTATGGTCAGTGGCGGTACCGGTTCCGGTAAGACGACGACACTGAATGTCCTTTCTTCCTTCATTCCTTCGGATGAACGTATTGTAACAATCGAAGATGCCGCAGAACTTCGTCTGGAGCAGCCGCATGTTGTGACGCTTGAAGCCAGGCCGGCTAACATTGAAGGAAAAGGCGCCATTACGATCCGTGATTTAGTTAAAAACGCACTTCGTATGCGTCCTGACCGTATCATCGTAGGCGAAGCGAGAAGCGGCGAAGCGCTCGATATGCTGCAGGCTATGAATACAGGTCATGATGGATCCCTGACGACAGCACATGCCAACAGCCCGAGAGATGTTCTGAGCCGTCTGGAAACGATGGTGCTGATGTCCGGCCTGGAACTTCCTGTCCGTGCAATCAGAGATCAGATCTCTTCAGCATTAGATCTCATTGTGCATCAGGCTCGTATTCAGGATGGCTCCAGAAAGATAACGTACATAACAGAAGTACAGAAAATGGAGGGGGACGTTATCGTCCTGCAGGATTTATATCGTTACCGCCAGACTGGATTTGACGATAACGGTAAAGCACTGGGGGTCTTTGAACCGACCGGACTTCAGCCCCAGTTCCTTTCTAAGTTTAAAGCTCATAATGTAGAGCTTCCGAGAGATCTCATGCGTGGGGGATCCTTGAACTTCTCTGAGGAGGGTGAATGATGATCCTCTTGCTATCTGCGTTTATCGCGACTGTCATTTTTTTGATGCTTGCTTTTCTTTTTCTCCACTCTTCGGGAGAGGCTCGCGGCGTAAAAAAGAGGCTGGGAGAGTATGCCGGGAATCAAACGAAGCATGATCTGAGTGCTGACAGGGCAGAAGAACTGAAAAAAACACCTTTCCTTCAAAGAACGGTTGGCAAGCTTATCAGCAATATTGCTGCTATATTTTCTTACTTTACACCGTCAGCGATTCCTAAACTGATGCAGCATCGCATCATGCTTGCCGGAAAGCGGGGCATCTGGCATGTGAGGCCGATGGCCGGAATCTGGTTTCTCTGCATGGTGGCAGGAGGGGGTATAGCCTTTCGTTATGCAGCAAATGAGAATCGCACTTTTATAAGCGGGCTTCTTACCATATGGATCGGCATGATTATAGGTGGGCTGATTCCGTTCGGAGTTTTGAATCATATTATTCGAAGAAGGCAGGATTTGATTACCCGGCAACTGCCCGATGTTTTGGATCTTCTTTCTATTTCAGTGCAGGCAGGACTTTCCTTTGACGGAGCTTTAAAGAAGGTTGTTGAGCGCATGGAAGGCCCGCTCATTGACGAATTTCGCTGGATGCTCCGCAATATTCGCATGGGTATGACACGCGCGAGGTCTATGAAGTTTATGGCTGAACGCTGTGATATTCAGGATATTTACCTTTTTGTCATGTCAGTGACCCAGTCGGAAAAGCTGGGGGCTTCCATGTCGGATACATTGAAGATTCAGGCGGATAATATGAGAAATATCAGAAGACAGAGAGCAAGGACATTGGCAATGAAGGCGCCGGTAAAAATGGTATTCCCTCTCGTTTTCTGCATTTTTCCCTCCATATTCGTCGTCGTATTGCTGCCATCCTTGTTATCGCTAAAACAGACAATAGGATAAAGGGATATTTTAATATCATTGACGCAAAGGAGAGTCTATGCTCGAATATTGGACTTTTAGCAAGGAAGATTTTCCAAGCGTTCAAATTCAGGTGGAAAGGGCTGATACATGGCTTGGCCGTTTCTGCGGGCTTATGATGAGAAAACCGCTTCCTCATGGAAGCGGGCTTCTTCTTGTTTCAACAAACAGCATTCATATGTGCTTTATGCGATTTGCTATTGATGCGGTTTATCTTGATCAGGATAATATTATTGTGAAAATAGTAAAAAATCTTCATCCCTGGATAGGAATTTCAGCCTGCTTCCATGCCGCATCAGTCATAGAGATGCTTTCCGGTGAGGCGGAAAGGCTGCATTTGGAAATTGGGATGAAAGGTAAATGCAGTGATGAAATAGGCAGGAAGAACAAAAAATAAAAATTTATAAACTAACGAATTCTATAAAGTAATTTTAAGCCAATCTGTAAACACCCGACAGATTAGCGTTTTTATTATATTTTTCAGGCTAAAGCGCTTATTCGATATTTACAAATATGGACTAAAGCTTATATAATTATAACAAAGATTAAAAATATTTTTTCGAGCTTCCGTAGAAGCTGGGACGGGGATATTATGGATAAATCGTTATATACGCTGGACTTCATGAGACATACTTATGAAAACTTCCCTATTGGCGTCTTTGTATACGGAGATGATGAACAGGGAGAAATTGTCTATACGAACCCCCGAATGCTGGCTCTATGCGATTGTAAAAATGAAAGAGGATTCCGTGAACTGACAGGCGGGTCCCTTTTTGGCATGATCCATAAGAACCGGACCTTGCTGCTGGATGATATCAAGGATCAGCTGCATGCAAGCAAAGACCGCTTTACATTGAACTGCATGATAGTGACAGCAAATGGAAGCTGCCGGCCCGTGGAACTGGCAGGGCATGTAGAGGATGAAAAGACAGGAAGCCATCTGATTCACGTCTTTGTCATCAATGAAAAAGGCAGACTGCCTTCTTATAAGGTCGATCCTGTAACGGGACTTCCTGGCATGAGGCGCTTTATTGCTGCAGCTCACGAAGTTGTCAGGGAAAATGCGCAAAAAAGCCATCCTGACAGATTGTACCTGCTGTTCTTCAATATTTCCCATTTCAAAATGTTCAATGTTAATTATGGCATTACGGCAGGAGATAAGTTCCTGAAGATGATGGGGGAGAGCATCCGCCAGGTCTTTTCAGATTCATTCATCTCCCGTTTTGATGTGGATCATTTTATGGTCCTTGCTGAAGGCGGAGATATAGACAGGTGCCTGAAGGAAGTGCATGATATGATCCTTCGTATCAGGCCGTCTGCCAAGGTGGAATGCAAGATCGGCGTCTATGAACTGCATGGAGAAACGCTGAATCCTGATCTGGCACTGGCCAGTGTCAAGATTGCCTGTGACAGTATCCGCAATACACCGGACACATTTTATGCATATTACACGGATTCCATGGGAAAGAGTCTGACTGTCCGCGAATATGTAACCAAGAATATTGATGAAGCAATAGAGAAGGAATACATAAAGGCATACTTCCAGCCAGTCGTAAGAACGATTTCAAAAACGTTATGCGGTATGGAAGCGCTTGCCCGCTGGAATGATCCTGTAAAGGGATTCTTATGCCATGCGACTTTATCACCGCTTTGGAAGACAGCCGTGAAATTTACAAGCTTGATTTGGAGATTATTCGTCAGGTGTGCAGGAATATTGCACTTTGCAAGAGAAGCGGAGAGGCTATTGTTCCTGTTTCGGTCAATCTTTCGCGCCTCGATTTTCTTTGCTGCGATATTTTTAAGGAAATAGAGGATTTGACAGCCAGATACAGAGTTCCAAAGGAACTTTTGCATATCGAAGTCACGGAAAGCGTTTTTATGGGCGGGGAAACAGTCATCTGGAAGACTCTGAAAAAATTCCGCGCGGCTGGTTATGAAGTCTGGATGGATGATTTCGGAAGCGGGTACTCATCGCTCAATCTTCTGAAAGACTATAAGTTTGACGTGCTTAAAATCGATATGGCATTTCTATCAAGCCCGAGTAAAAGGGCCAGAAATATCCTGTCATCCGTTGTCGCTATGACGAAAACCATCGGCGGGAGGAGTCTGGCAGAGGGCGTAGAGACAAAGGAGCAGTTTGAATTCTTGAAAAAGGCGGCCTGCGAAGAAGTACAAGGATATTATTTTGGAAAACCGGCTCCCTACGAAGAAACGATACGTCACTGCATGGATACGGGAATCAAAATTGAAAGCCGCGCTATGCGTCTTTGCTATGAGGCTTTGAGCAAGGTTGATTTTCAGAACGATAAAGCGCCTGGTGTCGCTGAATACGATGGAAAGACCATTCGTCTTTTATATACCAAGGATGAACATCTGAAAAAGATTATGACGCCCGGCTGCATAGAGCTTGGCAATAGGGAAAGCATTGGAAATGCAAGGCGGATGGAATTTGCTAGTGCATTCAGGGAACTGGCTGAAAAAGTACTGAAAAGCGGGCATCGTGAAGAAGTTTCCTGCATCATCAGCAATAAACCGAAGATTATTTCAGGAGCCTGCATTGTTCATAATAATGGAACGTATGCATTTTCTATCAAATTAAATAATCTGGTAGAAAATACTCCGGGAGATACAGACAGAGCCGGACAGACGCATTTTGACCGCATTCTTCAGAATGTATATTCCGTCTACGACAATATAACGCTTTTAGATCTGGCAAAAAGAACTTCAATGAACCTGGCCGGCCGGGGAGAAACGAGAGGAAAACTGTCAAAGACGGGTGATCTGGAACAGGATCATGTCATTTACTTCGAGACCTATATCTATCCTGCTGATTATGAAAGATACCTGGCTTTTACAGATGCAAATACACTTTCGCAAAGGGTGGAGGCGGAAGGGCATACCGGCCTTTCTTCTTTCTTCCGGACTAAAGACAAGGATGGGACATATCCCTGGAAAATGCATACTATCATACCGGTATCCCGCACGGGCGCTTCAAAGATACTTTACTGTGGGAAGGGGCTGTCTGGAGACTGTGCGAAGATGGTAGGCACAGCGCAGGAAGATATCGAAGAAAGAGCGCTTGAAGCGTATGCTGAAAGAGGTGTCGAGAGCAAGGATATCCTCTGGAAGAGTCTGATGAATTTCTCAGACGTTGCCTGTTTCTGGAAGGACAGGGAGCATCGGATCCGCGGAATCAATTCGAAGTTCATGAAATCTTTCGGACTCAGCTCAGAAAAAGACGTCATTGGAAAGACGTCGGATGAGATGGGCTGGATTATCAATGAATATTCCTGGAAACGTTCAGAGGATGATGTGCTCATTTCCGGCCGCTGCATCAGGAACGAAATGGTTGACTGCGTATTTCAGGGAACGCTGAAAAGAATTATTTATACAGAGATTCCTATTTATGATGAAGGAGAAATCATAGGGATTTTAGGTTGGTTCATTGAGGAAGAGCGGATAGAAAAGAGCCGTGAGAATCTAAAGCTTACAGTAACAGATCCGGTTACAGAACTTTTGAATTCAAGAGGTTTGCTCGAGTCCATGATGACGTATTCGGAAATGTATCAGCATTATAATGTGGACTACGTCATGCTCTTTATCTTTGTTCCCCAGTACAATCAAATGCTGGCATCTTACGGGAAAGAGACGGCAGATGAACTTTTGAGAGAAGTCACTTCAAGAATCAATTCAGTTTTCGGCAGGAGCGGGCCGGTCGGAAGAATCAATGGAGGAGAGTTTATCCTTCTCTTCCATTATGAGGACCAGGGGGCTGTTTCGGATATGAGCCGGAAACTGAAAGAAGAAATTTCCCATATTGATCATGTGAAAAATATTCCGTGCAAAGTGGATGCAAATACACTGATTACATATGGATCAGATAAGATTGCAGCCGGTAAATTGATGGAACAGGCTATTGGCATTATCAGGAGCGGCGGTGCTGAAATTTCCGTCGATGACTGGGTCAATAAAGGCGAACTGTTCGATCGTATTCCCATTCCTTACGTCCTGCTTGATGTTCCGATTGGAAATGATGGAATGATTTCAGGCATCATCTGCCGTTACAAGAATACGGCATATGAGAAGATGATGGGAATCCATAATAAGACTGAATTGGAAAAACGCTTTTCTGATCTTCTGGATACGCCGGATTATACCTGGCGGCAGCGTTTGTATGAAGCCGCTTACGAAGGAAGGACCGTTTTCAATCAGAAGTACTTCCCTGAAGAAGGAGAATGGCTGGACTATCTGTTTTTCAGGGGGCCTAGAAGAGGCACCTGTTCAGCAATGATTCTTCACCGGGACAAGAGTACCGTGCAGGCAGCACCCAGAGTACTCAATTATTCAACGGATCATCTGGTCAATTACCTGATGGATATCCTCATCAAAGGCGAGAATTATGGCACAGCGATTGGAAGTGTTCTCAAGGAAATAGGAATTATCATTTCCGCAGACCGCGTTTTCATCGGAAACATACAGAATCAGTCAGTTTCCTATCCTTTCAGCTGGTGCAGAGAAGGTCTTGCATCGATTAAGAATCTGGGATTTACAGGTGCTGATTTTGATGAATATGTCGAGATGAGGAAGCATCTCCTTGAGAAGAATGACAGCATTGCGATTTCCGATATTGATGATATCAAGGAGACTGACCGGGTAACGTATCAGTTCCTGAAAGCGCACGATGTGCATTCTATTGCTGAAGTTCCTATTTTCCGTGATAATCATTTATATGGCTTCCTTGGCGTAATCAATTACGACAGGGAAAATGGAGTCGATGTCAGGTACATGCTGGAAAAAGTGGCTGGTTACCTGGACCTCAAGGCAAGAAACCAGGAACTGATGGATACACTGAAATATATGTCGGGCAATAATCTGCTGACCGGACTCCATAACAGGAACGCAATGAGCAAGAAGGTAGAGGAGCTCAAGCTCCATCGGACGCCGGTTGGAATTATATATGCCGATCTGAATAATCTTAAAGCAACAAATGATACATACGGGCATGATGCAGGGGATCTCCGGCTGAAGGAAATCGCTGACATCATGAAGGAAATCTTCGATCTTGACGATATATACCGCCTTGGCGGCGATGAATTCATTATCATCATGGATAATGTGAAGAAACTGGACAAGATGGATAAACTTAGGAAATTCAAAAAGGTCATCCGGAATCGTTCCGTGGATGTTGCCATTGGTTTTGAATGGGTGGAGAATGCATCTGAGTTTGATTTTGGCATGAAATCTGCCGATAAAAAGATGTATCGCAACAAGAAGAAATATTACAAAACACACAAACTGACAGAACGGGGAGATGAAAGAGCTGCTGCAAGGTAATTCCGCAGCGGGAACAGCTGATGCATGCAAACGGCAGGTTCTCTAAATGATGATTTGTGCCGGCCATGATTTCATGATTTGTTATGTACCATGTAATTCCTGTACGGAACTCGGATTATAGAAAGGGGAGTTACTGATGGAGCTGAAAGAAGAAAATTTTAGAAAGATAGCGGATGATCTTCCTTTTGGACTTTACATTGTAGAGCCGGACCGTACGATCGTTTACTGGAATAAGGAAGCGGAACAGATTACAGGATATAAAAGAGAGGAAATGGTGGGCAAGCACTGTCCGCAGTCAGGATTGTTCCATATGGATGAAGAGGGACGAAGCCTTTGCCAATTCTTCTGCCCGCTCCTTGCTACTGTCGAATCGGGAGAAAAATCAAAAGCAAGAGTTACTTTTCTTCATAAGAACGGATACCGCATCTTGATTGATACATATTTTGTGCCGCTTAAGGATGAAAATGGGGAAACGAAGCATGTAGCAGAAATTTTTGAGGTAGTGGGCCCGGTGGAAGCAGATTCCCGTCTCGTTGAAAATCTGCATGAGATCGCATTCCATGACTCCCTGACAGAGCTTCCGAACCGCTTGTACATGGAATCCATACTGAAGGTCAGGTTCTATGAGTACCACAAATTATTCCGCCCGTTTGCCGTGATGTTTATGGATATTGACCATTTCCATGACTTTAATATAAAATATGGCCATGTTGCCGGAGATATGATGCTGAAATCATTTGCTGACAGCATTAAAGAGAATGTCCGGCACGAAGATGTGATCGGACGCTGGGGCGGCGAGGAGTTTGTCGGTGTATGCCCTGTTCCTTATGAAAAGGATGCCGTTCCGATTGCAAACCGCTTGCGGGATGTAGTCAATCAGGCGTATATTATTAAAGACGGAAATAAGCTTTCTGTTACAGTTTCTATTGGCGTGACCTTTGTCAGAGAAGAAGATACCTTAAAATCCATTGTCGACAGGGCAGACCGTTTGTTGTTCAAGGCAAAGCAGGCAGGGAGAGATCGGATGATGATTGATGCTGATGTGCCTCTTGTCGGGAAGATTGAGCGCGCAGACATCAGATGATGACAGAAATAATAGTGACCGCAGATATTCTGCGGTCATTTGTTATTCCAGAAGAAACGGGACAGGAAGCAAAAATTTGCTTATAGGGGACATTAGAATGCGTTTTTTGTGGAAATTAATCAAGTGGCTCGTCGGTCTTGCACTTATCCTTTTTCTGGCGGCGGGGCTTTATGCGGGAAATGTAGCGTATGAAGAGCTTTTCTCCGCGCCCTGGGATCAGATTCTTGGAATAGAGAATCGTAAAGGAGAACTTGACCGGATCCATTCACTGGAGGCGAGAAATGGCTGGCAGAGGGTCGAAGTCCATTCAAAGGATGGGATGAAACTTGTCGGGACGTATATTCCGGGAGAATCAGGAACCCGGAATACGGTGATACTTCTCCATGGTTTGTATCAGAACCGCACGATGTGCATTCCTTATGCCAATATTTACCGCAGGATGGGATACAATGTCCTGCTGGCCGATCTTCGCGGGCATGGAGAAAGTGAAGGCGGCCATACAGACTGGGGCATCCATGATGTAGAGGATATGAATGCATGGGTTTCGCTTCTTAGAAGCAAAAATCCGCAGATGCAGATCGGGTTCCATGGTGTTTCCTTAGGCGCTGCCATGGCGCTCATCTACAGTGCAAGCGATGAAGGAAAGCAAATGAAATTCTATGTGGCCGACAGCTCTTACGGGGATCTTTTAGATCTTGGAAGAGACAAGCTTATGAAGTATACGGGGGATGACAGACTGGTCCTCGGCATGGACGTATTGAATCCATTCTTCCAGGCAGCCTTATACATGCACACGGGCAAGCTTTTATCTGATATCGATCCGGTAGACAGAGTCCAGCACATGACATCTCCGGTGCTTTTCCTTCATGGCGCGAAAGACCAGCTCGTACCGCCTGAAGTAGCAGAACTTCTTTTAGCAGATTCGTCCAGCACGAACAAAAAACTTTATATATTCCAGGGAGCGTCACATACGATGGAAATGTCTGCAAATGGGCCGGCTTATCGCGAATATGTTACAGATTTCATTAAAAATACCTGATAGACTGTCAAAAGCTGTGATAAAATAAAGAAAAGTATCGTAGTTTCCGCGAGGTGATGGATAATGGATAATCAGGAAATTTCAAAGAGTGCAATGGAAGCGGCTGCTGAAACGATTCAGGTATTGAAGGGAACGGTAGAGAGCCTCCAGATGAATCTGGATCAGGAAAGAGATGCCATCGATGGACTTCATTTGACCATCGATTCACTGGAAAAAGAAAATAAAAAACTGCAGGAACGCGTATTCCAGCTGGAAGCTGAAATGAATCAGCCTAAGGTTGAGACACCTGCAGAAGGTATTGATATTGCAAAGAATCTTGAAAAGAAACTAGGATTTTATTACAGGGATCTTAAAGCAGTCGACGGAAAGAATCTGACTGCTGAAGACAGCGAAACATTGTACAATATTCTTGATTACACATTCAAAGCGCTCCGGAAAGCAGGGCTGAAATTCTAAAATAAAAGCAGTGAAATTGCATCATCACAATTTCATTGCTTTTTTATTTCAATTTTGTTGTCTGGGCGTAGAAGAAAAGGTATTGCTGGAGGATTCCAGCATTTTCACCAAAAGAAGGGAATGGGTTTTCTCCCTTGTAGAATGTATCGATGACCCGGGAAATCCATACATCAACGGGGGCAAAAGATGTCCGTCCGTATCCGAAGAGTGCTGTGCATCCTGCTACTTTAATGCCGACACCCGGGAAATCCATCAGCGCCTTCAAAAGATCTTCGTCATCGAGTGTACCTATCTTTTTCATTATACCGGGAGTTTTAACAGCCGCTTTCACAGTATCGTATATATAAGGAGCTCTGTATCCTAAGGAGCAGGATTTGAGCTCTTCTAACGAAAGCTTTGATAATTCCTTTGGCGTTGGGAATGTATAAATGATTTCATAGGGCGTCTTTACAGGTTTTCCTGCGGCCTTTGCAAGCGCTTCGACAGCCGAACGGATAGCAGGAATGGATTTTCTTTGCGAGATGATGAAAGTAATGAGCGTTTCCCATGGATCCTGACGGAGAATCCGGATGCCACTGCTGTAGGAAGCTGCCTTGTACAGGCATGGATCTGATTCCAGAAGAGCCTCCCTTATGGATTTGTAATTCCTGTTCCAGTCAAAGTAAGGCTTCCATGTATGATTCCACTGATACCGGCTGCAGGAAATGTCATACTTTGTCTCTGTAAGCGGCTTCATGTAAAGCACATGGGAGCCTGTGATAAAGCGGTAACCATATTCAGTTTGAACGACACGGAAGCACTGTCCGCTTCTCATGATCTTATCAGCATCGAAATCGTCTTTGATAGTAACGATCATATATCCTCCTGATGAAACTGTTTTCCTTATTATACAGGAATCAAAGGGAAAGGGTCCTCTAAAAGAAAAAAAGAATAATAAAAATTCTGTTTGTTTATTTTGTTTATATTTCTGCTTCAGGTGATAAAATAGAGGAAAATGAGGTACAAGGATTGTGATTATGGGAGGGATTTTATGAAAATCAAGAAAATCTGCGCGGCTCTTGCATTGGGCGGGCTTGTCCTGGCGTTGACCGCCTGCGGAAACTCGGGAAGTTCTTCAAGCAAAGCGGCCTCTGCCGTGCAGCCAACTTCGCAGAACGGGAAGTATGTGCCAAATCCGACAGGGAAGCCTATGTCCGAAGACCTGAAGGACCAGCTAGAAAGCCTTCATGAAAAGGAAGCAAAATCTATTGATACGATCAAAGAGCTGCCTGCCGGATCCAATAAGGGAAAGAAAATCATGATCGCTTACTTTACGTGGGGCGGCAGAACGGGCGAAGTCGCTCATTCCATCCAGCAGAAAATTGGCGGCGATATTTATGAAATCAAGAGAGATCCGGACTATTCCAAGGAATATAATGCTGTCCTGAAGGAAGCAGCCGCAGAAACAGACAGCAATGCACGTCCCAAGCTTGCCGGAACACAGCCTGATTTGAAGCAGTATGATGTACTGGTTCTGGGGTATCCGGCATGGTGGTTTACAGCACCGATGGTCATCCCGTCATTCCTTGAACAGCAGGATCTGAAAGGGAAGCTGATTGTTCCATTCATGTGTTCCTACAGCAGTCCAATCGAGGTGACTATACCGGCCATTGCAGCCGCAGCGCCTGGCGCTAAGATTTTCCAGGGGCTGACACTTGATGCAAATACTTCGTACAATGTCATTGACCCGTGGCTCACAAAAGCAGGTCTTATGTAATTAATTAAGCAAAAGCCGTTGTCCATATGAGGATGGCGGCTTTTTTGATTGAAATCGATAAAGATGCAATAATAGATGATTTTCCCTTTTGGCAATATGGTACAATAAAAAATATATTGAAGTATTACTGAAGGGAGGGGCTGTTTTGGGAAAACAAGTACTATTGATTAATGATCTTCCCGGATACGGCGAAGTAGCGCTGGCTGCCATGATGCCTATTCTTACCCATATGGGGCATCATATTTATAATCTGCCGACAGCTCTGGTCTCAAATACCCTGGATTATGGGAAGTTTGAAATCCTGGACACGACGGATTATATGATCCATACGCTTGATGTCTGGAGAGCGCTTAATTTCTCCTTCGATGCCGTTTCTACCGGCTTTATCGTAACGGAGAAGCAGGCGGAGATGATCCGGGAGTACTGCGTGGAAGAACGCAAAAAAGGAACACTGATATTTGTAGATCCGATTATGGGAGATGAAGGGCATCTGTATAACGGGCTTACGGATCAGACAGTTGCAGGGCTCAGAAATTTGATTTCCGCAGCAGACTTCATGGTCCCCAATTATACGGAGGCATCTTTCCTGGCAGGAGTGCCTTACAAGGAAGAGGGGACGACAGAGCCTGAAATCAAAGACCTTCTGCTTCGTCTTCATGAGATCAGCAGGGGATCCGTTATTATAACAAGCGCAAAAGTAGATGGAAAGAATGCAGTAGCAGGCTATGATGCAAAGCTTGATAAGTTTTTCCTCATCCATTTTTCACTGATTCCCATGCGCTTCCCAGGGACCGGCGATATTTTTTCTGCCGTGTTCATGGGCGGAGTGCTTCATGGAAAAACGATGAAGGATGCTGCGTCGCATGCCATGGATACCGTACGCAGAATGATAGAAAAGAATTTAGGAAGCAGGGAACCTTTTAAAGGAATTCCGATTGAAACATGTCTGGAGGTTTTGGACTAATGGCTAGAAGACCGAAAATCAAGATTACCTGTATTGACAGATTGGGAAAATGCCCCTGCCACAGGGGACACCGTCCGGGAGATTCCTGGGATTTTGATAAGGACAGAGGAGAAATCTGCCCCATGGTCATGCATGTGGCATTTCCATACATAGATATCCTGAGGTACGGCGGAGAGATTCCCCAGCCGGGACAGAAAAAAGGGACAGCCATTTTCTGCTGCCCTGATGTAGAAACCATCAATGTATTCAAAATCGAACGAATCGATGAAGAGAAAGAGGACTAATCAGTCTTTTCTGAAAGTTGTATAAGTGAGAATGGGTGTGGACATCATGGAACAGATGAAATTCATCCGCAGGCTTCCTGAACCAATGGAAATGAAGCAGGAAATTCCATTGAAGCCGGAATATGCAGAATTGAAGGAGAGAAGAGATAAAGAGCTTGCAGACATCATGACAGGGAAGGATGACAGATTCTTACTGATCATCGGCCCCTGCTCAGCAGATAATGAAACTGCCGTGCTCGATTACTGTGAGCGTCTTGCCAAAGCGGCAGATGAAGTCAAGGACAAATTATTCATTGTTCCAAGAGTATACACGAATAAGCCGCGCACGATAGGCAAGGGTTACAAAGGCATGCTTCATCAGCCCGATCCGGAAGGAAAGGAAAACATGATGGAAGGAATCAAAGCTATCCGCTGCATGCATGTCCGTGTCATTGAAAATACAGGATTTACCTGTGCTGAGGAAATCCTCTATCCGGAAAATCACAGATATCTCTCCGATCTACTGGCATATGGAGCCATCGGGGCGCGCTCTGTCGAGGATCAGCTTCACAGGATGATTGCAAGCGGCGTGGGGATTCCGGTCGGCATGAAGAATCCGACATCTGGCGATCTTTCTGTCATGATGAATTCCATTGAAGCCGCTCAGAATGAGCAGGATTTCCTTTTCCATGGGTGGGAAGTGCATACGACGGGAAATCCCCTGGCGCATGCTATCCTCCGCGGATATGTCAATCACTTCGGGACAAGCATGCCCAACTATCATTATGAAAACTTGCAGCATGTGATGGAAATGTACAATGAAAGATCACTGGAAAATCCTGCCATCGTTGTGGACTGCAACCATTCCAATTCCGGCAAGAAGTACATGGAGCAGATCCGTATTGCCAGAGATGTCATGGCAAGCAGAGCTTATTCTCCGGATATTCATCATCTGGTCAAAGGGCTTATGATCGAGAGCTACATCGAAGACGGAAGCCAGAAAATCGGAGAAGGGATTTATGGCAAGTCCATTACCGATCCATGCCTTGGATGGGCAAAGAGCTATGAACTGATCCTGAATCTGGCGGATCAGGTATAATACAATAAAAAAGGCTGTAAAAAACGATTTCCCGCTTTTCACAGCCTCTTTTTAGTTTTCAGATTAGAGTTTCAGCGCTCTTGCAAAGTGTTCTTTCAGGACCTTAATGGACTTCTGGAATTCTTCATTTTCTTCATCTGTCAGGTGGAGTTCAATGATGTCCTCTACACCGTCCTTACCGATCTTGACCGGAACGGAAGCAAAGCTGTCCTTGATTCCATACGGGCCGTCGAGGTAGACGGAGCAGGGGAGAATCTTGTGCTCATCATGGTAAATGGCACGGACAAGCTCAGCTGTTGCAGAAGAAACACCGAATTCAGTGCAGCCTTTCATGGAATTTTCCCAGGTGCCTTCTTCATGAACCTTGCGGAGAATTTCATCCTTGGAATCCATGTGGTAAACGTCCGGCTTTTCAGCAAGAAGTTCATCAATCGGCTTGCCTGCTACCGTGACGTGGCTCCACGGAATCATGCTCGAATCCCCGTGTTCGCCTAAGAGGTAAGCTGTGAGGGAACGGCGGTTGATTTTAAGCTGCGTGGAGAGCTGCATCTGCAGGCGGGCGGAGTCCAAAGCTGTGCCCGAGCCTATGATTTTCTGCTTTGGCCAGTCAAGCTTGTACTGCAGGTATTCGGCAATAATATCGCATGGGTTGGAAATGGAAATAATGATGCCGTCAAATCCGGATTTTTCAATGATCGGGAGGAATTCCTTGCTCGTATCGACGGCGCTGTTCATCATGTCGAGGCGGTTCTGTCCATGAAGGCGCGGCCTGCCGGATGCATTGATGAGGATATCCGCATCTTTCATATCATCGACTGTGCCTGCATAGGCTTCGAAATGATGCGGCTGGTAACTTACGGCATCAAGCAGATCCAAAGATTCGCCTGTTGCCTTGTCATGATTGATATCATAGAAAACGACTTCGTCTGCAAGTCCCTGGACTGCAAACTGAAGGGCTAAGTGGGAGCCTACGTTGCCGGCTCCGATGATTCCGATTTTTCTGGTTTTGATTGACATAAGATTCTCTTCTCCTTTACTCCAAACGAACCAGATGGGCTGATTCAGGGTACATACCATTCTCCTGTACGAATCGTTATCAATACATAGAATACAATTATCTGTTTAATAGATAATTACAGTTATTATACTACAAGAAATTTGCGATGTATATTCCTGAAATAAAGGCAGTGAAACGAAATTTCTGAATTTCCAAGAAGCTGTAGGAAACTGATGCCTCCTTGATGTATAATATAAATGTATATGTTTTTTATTATTGAGGTGCAAAATGACTGATTTAGAAGAAATACAGAGACGCCGTACATTTGCCATTATTTCACATCCGGATGCCGGTAAAACGACATTGACGGAAAAACTTCTGCTTTACGGGGGTGCTATTCACCTGGCAGGCTCCGTAAAAGCAAGGAAAACAGCCAGATATGCAGTGTCTGACTGGATGGAAATTGAAAAGCAGCGCGGTATTTCTGTAACGAGTTCCGTACTGCAGTTTGACTATGCAGGATGCAGAATCAATATTCTGGATACGCCAGGGCATGCGGATTTCTCTGAAGATACATATCGTACACTGATGGCCGTCGACTCGGCTGTCATGGTCATCGACGTTGCAAAAGGTGTCGAAGCGCAGACAAAGAAACTTTTCAAAGTTTGCTCTGACAGAGGCATCCCGATTTTTACATTCGTCAATAAAATCGACCACTTTGGCAAGAATCCATTTGATCTGATGGCTGAAATCGAGGACGTCCTTGGCATCCGTTCCTGCCCGATGAACTGGCCGATTGGCGTAAACGGCAATTACACAGGGATTTATGACAGGGAGACAGAAATGTGCCACCTGTTCCTGAAGGACAATGCCCACGGCGTCAAGAAGCTCGAAGTTATCTCCGGCAAGATTGATGACGAAGCAATCAAATCGAATCTGACTCCGGAAATCATTGAATCTCTCGAAAGTGATCTGGAACTTCTTGATGAAGCCGGCGATCCTTTTGATGAAGAAAAAGTAAAGAAAGGGGAACTGACACCGATGTTCTTTGGCTCGGCCATGACGAACTTCGGCGTGCAGCCGTTCCTTGAAAAATACCTGCAGCTTGCTCCGCCTCCGGAACCTAGAAAAACGCTGGAAGGTTCGATTTCCCCGGAAGATCCGTCCTTCTCCGCTTTCGTTTTCAAAATCCAGGCGAATATGGATCCCAAGCATCACGACAGAGTCGCATTCATGCGCATCTGCTCCGGCATTTTCGAAAAGGGCGCAAGCGTCCTTCACCGCCAGAGCGGCAAGATGCTCCGCCTGTCCCAGCCGCAGCAGTTCCTTGCCACGGAAAGACAGACCGTCGAAAAAGTATACCCGGGTGATATCATCGGTATTTTTGATACAGGCGAACTTGGTGTGGGAGATACAGTCTGTGAGAAGAAGCATCCTGTCACATTCATTGATTTCCCTGTATTCCCGCCGGAACTCTTTGCCCGGATTTCCCCGGAAAGCAGCATGAAGAGAAAGCAGTTCCTGAACGGCGTAGGACAGCTTGCCCAGGAAGGCGCCATTCAGGTTTACAAGCAGCCGTATATCATGGAATCCTTCATTATCGGTGCTGTCGGTCAGCTCCAGTTTGAAGTCATGAAGTACCGTCTTGAAAATGAATACAATGTAACTGTAAATCTGGATCTTATGGAATATACGACAGCCCGCTGGACGGAAGGCGATGTTCCGCCGGAAGAACTGATTGGCATCGACAATGCACTTGTCGTATACGACAGAAGGGAACGTCCGGTATACCTGCTTCCAAATGCATGGCAGGCAGGATGGCTCGAACAGAGAAATCCGAAGGTCAAATTCCTTGAAAGCCCGCCTGTAGGAGTGGCAGAACTGGAAGGAAACTGATCAAGGCGAATCGAATAAAAAAAAGGAGCAGTGGAATGCAGCAATGCATGATCCACGGCTCCCTTTTTTATTGAAATTGAGAGAATTCACGCTTTAGCGCCTATATTTGAAATAAAAATATATACAGGCTCATTAAAATTATATATAATATACCAAAACGCTGAAACAGAGAATGATAGATATGAACTAAACGGGGCGGTGAGTATGGCAAGAAGAAAAGGTTTGAAACAGTGGGACAAAATATCAACAGAAGGCTGGATGACGCTTTTAGGCGATAATGCTGTCATGAGCCAGCTGATGATGAGAATATTCTCCAAGCTCTACTATACCCCGGATTATACAGACAATGCGAAGAATATTGCAGAAGCTCTTTATATGGAATACCGTGCCCTGAATGCAGGCGTCGGCTGGGCAGGAAACAAGATCAAGAGCCTGTATGAAGAAGGAAAGCTGGCTAAGAACAGCGAGGCTGATGGAGCGGAAGAAACAGGCAGCGAAGACGCTGCCGGCGAAGGGGCTCTAAAAGCAGATGCCGCACCTAAGAAAAGAGCCCCTTGGGAGTATGTCTTTGATGGTTCGGAAAGTGAAGACGGCACTTATTTCTGGATTTTGAAACCGGAAGCCGTCCGTGCTTACCGCGAACTTGTTGAAGCCGATATCTGGGGCGGAGAAGCTATCCGAAGATTCCTCGATGAGGACGTATCAGCGGCCGGAGTGGAAGGAAATCTTTTTTCAAAGCCATCTGAAACAACAGTAGGAAGAATCCGCCGCTATCTTGATGAAGAGCATACCTTTCACCGCAAATCCTTTGGTGAACATCCAAGGTGCACCGTTTGCGGAGCAGAAAGACTTTCTTTATTGAGAGCCGTTCCCTACGGAGATGATGACTTCAACCATAAGGGGCTCGTCTTCTGCCCGACGCATGGGTCACTGTTTGCAGCGCATTTGATTACATTTAATGACAGGGGAGAACTCCTGATATCCGACCGCCTGACAGATAAGGAGAAATCTCTTTTCAATCTGACAGAAGGCATGCAGGCAGTAAACCCGTTCAGCCGCCGCAGGATGGCTGTACATAGAAGAATTTTTAATCAGGAAGGCAGGAAGCACAAATGATTTTATCCGGAAGAGAAATCGTTCGGCATATGGGTGAGGAAATAATCATTGATCCGTTTGATCCCAAAAAGGTAAATCCCAACAGTTACAATCTGACACTGTCCGATGAGCTTATGGTTTATGACAATCATGAGCTGGATATGAAAAAGAAGAATACCGGACACCTCCTCCATATACCGGAAGAAGGAATTCTTCTTGAACCAAACAAGCTCTACCTGGGAAGAACAAGAGAATATACAAAGACGAAGTGCTTTGTGCCGATGCTGGAAGGAAGATCTTCTATCGGACGGCTTGGTCTCTTCATCCACGTTACGGCAGGGTTCGGCGATGTAGGATTCTCAGGCTACTGGACACTTGAAATGTTCTGCGTGCAGCCGATCCGCATCTATGCAGGAGTAGAGATCTGCCAGATCTATTTCCATACGGTTCTTGGCGAAGCTGATACGTATGATCAGGGAAAATATCAAAATAATACAGGAATTCAGCCCAGCCTCCTTTACAAAGATTTCGAAAAGTAGTATTATTAGAATAACTTTATAGCACATAAAGCAAAGAAGCTTGCAGCAGATGTACGGTTCCCGTATGTCTCGCTGCTTTTTTATTTCTCTGCAGTGCACAAATGTTTCCGGAGGCACAAGAGCAAACTACAGCACCAGTGCTTTCTAAGAGAACCAAGGAGGTCGACAGTTATGAAAAAGGCAATGAAAAAATTGATGGTAGCAGGTGTCCTTTGCATGGCAGGTGCTGCATTCCTGGCAGGCTGCGGAAGCGATAGTTCTTCTGGCGGCAAACAGTTCCTGAACATCGCAACCGGCGGTACAGCAGGCACCTATTATCCTCTGGGCGGCGCATTAGCTGAAATCCTGAACCAGAACATCAAAGGGATGAACGCTTCCGCACAGTCCACCGGCGCATCCGTAGCTAACGTCAATATGCTGAAAGACGGATCCGTTGATATCGCTTTCATCCAGAACGATATTGCTTACTACGCAGCAAATGGCAAGGAAATGTTCAAAGACAATAAAGTGGATTCCCTCCGCGGTCTTGCAGCTCTCTATCCGGAAACAATTCAGTTCGTTACAACCCAGGACAAGGGAATTAAGACAATTGCCGACCTGAAAGGCAAGAAAGTAGCAGTCGGCGCATCCGGCTCCGGTGCTGAAGCCAATGCACGCCAGATTCTGGAAGCTTATGGAATCACATACAATGATATTGATGTACAGTACCTCTCCTTCGGCGAAGCAGTCGATGCTCTGAAGGATGGCAACGTTGATGCAGGCGTCGTTGTAGCAGGCTTCCCGACAGCAGCCGTACAGGACCTTGCTGCTAACAAATCTGCTGCTATCGTTGATATCGATCCGAAGATTTCTGATCAGCTGATGCAGAAATATCCATACTACACCAAGATGGTCATTCCGAAGGGCACTTATCCTGGACAGACAGAAGACGTCAATACTGTAGCTGTTAAGTGCGTCATCGTCGGAACAACAAAACTCAGCGATGAAATGGGCGGAGAAATCGTCAAAGCTCTCTACACGCATCTCGACCGCATGAAAGCAGCTCACGCCGTAGGCAAGTACATTACGAAGGACACCGCTCTGGAAGGTATGTCCATTCAGATGAACGCCGGTGCTGAAAAGTATCTGAAGTCTAACTAAAGGGTTCATCTCATTACGCCGATTCTTTAAAAAGGAAGGAGGGGGAACGGACTCTGCGGGGCAGGGTCCGTTCTCACTTTAATGAGAAAGCAGAAAAATGGGAAATTAGAAACAGTCCTGATTGTTTTCGGGCTGATTATCTGTCTGGTTATTGCTGTCGGAGGATGGATTATCCGGCAGCCATACCTGTTCGGACAAACCTCGGACGGATTTATCATCAGGCAGAGAGTGGAAGCAGGAACACCCGTAACGCTGGTTTATAGACATTCCGTACAGAAGACGATGATTTATGAATATCTGGAAGTCAATAAAGCAACGGAAGGATTCGTCCTGAAGTCCACCAAGTACCAATCGCTGGGAGTTGGCCTGCCATTCTCACAGGGAGATGGTGATTTCAGGGAAGAAGACGGCTGGTTCATCATGGATAACATGAACCGCAATTTCCCGGAATTATCGATTAGAAATGGTGTAACCAATGAAGAGAAGGTCTATGTGGGAGATAAGGAATATGAGCTGTCAAAGCTGATGCCTCTGGGAAAAGAACTTCATCTCTACGTAGCGCCTCTTTACAAAGGTTGGTATATGAAAAAAGAAATTAGGAGCTGATACTCTTGGATGAATTAAAGAAAAATGGGACGAATCCGCCGAATGATACAGAACCCATAAACGGGGAGCTCACAGATGAACTCCAAAAGAAGCTCAAGGAATTGGATAAGGAATCCAATACCGTAGAGTACTCTGGCATCTTCGGGAAAATCATTGCAGCAATCTGCATTTGCTTCTCCCTCTTCCAGATCTACACAGGGATTTTTGGTACATTAGATGCCATGATCCAGAGATGTATCCACTTGTCGTTCGGTCTCTGCCTGGTGTACCTGCTCTGCCCGACAAAGAAGGAATGGATCAAAGACGGGAAATTCCACTGGCTTGATGTGGGACTTGCCATTCTGGCCATGGTTCCGCCGGTATACATCCTTGTCAATTACCAGCAGCTCATCCTCCGCGCCGGCACCGTAACGCCACTTGATACGGTCATTGGCACGCTGGGGATTGTCATGGTCATTGAAGCAGCAAGACGTATCGTCGGACTGCCGATTGTCATCGTCGTACTGTGCTTCCTGGGATTCGGCTTTTTTGGGCCGTACATGCCCGGACCATTGGCACACAGGGGACTTTCCCTGCAGCAGATGGTCGGACACCTCTTCTTTACGACGGAAGGCGTATTCGGTATTCCGCTGGGCGTATCCTCAACATTTATTTTCCTGTTTATCCTCTTTGGTGCATTCCTGGAAAAGACAGGCCTTGGCAAATTCTTCATTGATATTGCGAACGCCATTGCAGGCTGGGCATCCGGTGGTCCGGCAAAAGTTGCCATACTTTCCTCTGCTCTCCAGGGCACCATTTCCGGATCTTCCGTTGCAAACGTTGTAGGTTCCGGCTCCTTCACCATTCCGATGATGAAGAAACTGGGTTACCATAAGAACTTTGCAGGCGCCGTAGAAGCTGCCGCTTCCACAGGCGGCCAGCTGATGCCTCCTATCATGGGCGCAGCTGCATTCCTGATGGCTGAATTCGTTGGTATTCCTTACATGGAAGTCGTTAAAGCGGCTGTCGTACCAGCTATCCTTTACTTCCTTGGCGTTTTCCTTGGCGTTCATTTTGAAGCAAAGAAACACCATCTGGAAGGAACGCCCAGAAGCGAACTTCCGCCATGGGGCAAAATCATGAAAGAAGAAGGCCATCTGGCTATTCCGCTGATTGCCATCATCGGGCTTCTTGCTTCCGGCTATACACCAATGAAAGCAGCTCTTGCAGGTATCTTCATTTCCATTGCAACAGCTATGCTTAGAAAAAATACCCGCATGAGCTTCTATGACATTGTAGACGGCCTCATCAAGGGTGCCAGAGGCGCTTTAGGCGTACTCGTAGCGTGCGCCGCTGCAGGTATGATCATCGGCGTTGTTACAAAGACAGGTGTCGGCCTGAAACTGGCTTCCGCACTCGTTACTGTTGCTGCAGGCAACTTCATGCTTCTCCTGTTCTGCACCATGCTCACTTCCCTGATCCTCGGGATGGGCGTTCCGACAACAGCAAACTACGTTATTACATCCACAATCGCTGCTCCAGCCCTGATTCAGCTTGGCGTTCCTACGCTGGCAGCGCACATGTTCGTATTCTACTTCGGTATCATTGCGGATATCACTCCGCCGGTTGCTCTGGCAGCATATGCTGGCTCTGCAATTTCAGGAGGTGACCCGCTGAAAACGGGCGTGAATGCATCAAAGCTGGGCATAGCCGCGTTTATCATTCCATATGTATTCGTTCTGTCTCCGCAGCTGCTTGGCATAGGAGCCACCTTTACGAGTGTTCTCATGACGACGACAACTGCCATCATCGGCATGATTGGTATTTCGGGAGCTATGATCGGCCAGTTCTATACCAGGGCAAATGTATTTGAACGTTTGATTCTGGCTGCAGGCGGCCTCTGCCTGATTGATCCTCATGGCCTGACAGATCTCATCGGCGTTGCACTTCTTGTAGGCGTAGGCGTCATGCAGTGGTTCAGAAGTAAAAAAGAAAAAGCATAAAAGCATAATAAAAAGCGTGTCCAATGCGGCACGCTTTTTATTATGCTCTGTTGATGATGAACTATTTTTCTTCTGTCTCGGAAGGCTCGCTGCTTTCCTGCGTGGTCTTATCCTTCTGGAGGAGCTCTTCATTTTCATTCCAGGGGAAATGGATATGAGGCGCCACACTGTTGAAGAAGTGCGGGAAATGAACGGTATCATCCCTTGCGTCCTTAGGTACGAAGACGGGAAGGCAGGCTGGAAGAATTTCAAGGTCAATAGGAAATTTTGGCCCCTTGTCGCCGTCAACGTTTGTCCAAAGTACATCATTTTCGTCAATGGAAATATGAGCCTTCTTCAAGCTGACAACGGTGACGAAGTCAGGACCCATCTGAATGCCTGCCAGAAGCTTTGGCGCCTGGCGGATGGCAAGAAGCCATTCGAAATCATGGAACAGGCAGAGCTTTATGACGCCCTTGTTCCTGTCTTCCGGCGGGATCAGGTTGCGGAAGCTCCCTGCTGAGTCAGTCAGCATGGCCGCAATTAAAGGAGAGGAGACCTGAATGACAGTGCCGTCGTCTTCTTCAATTCTGAAGTGATACGATTTCTGGCGGTTCAGGACCTGCATTCCCTTCATGAAGTAGGCAAGAGAACCAAAGAGTGTCTTTTCTTTGATGGTGACTTCTCCTACGGCTTCCGATAAGAGGCCTGCAGCAACGACATTGATGAAGTAGCGGTCATTTATCTTGCCGACGTCGATATTCGTTTTTACAGCCGTTTCAAGCATCCGTATAGCACCTTTTGGCGAGCGGGGGATGTGAAGGGCACGCGCCAGATCATTTACCGTACCGAAAGGGATGAAGCCAAAGGCGGATTTCCCTCCAACAGGAACCATTCCGTTGATGGTTTCATTGATTGTGCCGTCGCCTCCCATGCAGATGATGTCATGGCCTTTTTTAGCGGCAATTTCAGCAAAATGTGTGGCATCTCCCGGTTTTTCCGTGAGCTTTATGGTAATGTCCTCAAACCGTTTTGACAGCACGGAGTGCAGCAAGGGTATGTACTTGGGGGCACGCTCACGCCCTGAAGTAGGGTTGACGATGACAGTACACTGTCCTGATTTTTCCATAAATTTACTCTCCCGAATGACTGCGGAATTGGGACCGCAGTTTGTTGATCTTATGCTTATTATATCAAATCATCATGGATTGTTGATACAAACATTTTACAAAAGGTCATTTCCCGGAAGTAAAATGCAGGGGCAGATATGGATTGTCTTACTCAAGATATAGCCTTATAATTCAAATAAGCTAAATTATTTCTTGACCCAATATAGAAAGATCTTCACGGAGGTTAGTTATGAAAGAACTTATTGTCAGGCAGTATATTGCAGATGCATTTACTGACACCGTTTTTAAAGGGAATCCTGCAGCCATTTGCCTGCTCCAGAATTGGATTTCTGATGAAATGATGCAAAATATCGCCAAAGAAAATCGCTTGTCAGAGACAGCATTTACTGTCAAAAAAGATCAGGATTATGAACTTAGATGGTTCACACCGGGCGGCGAAATAGATCTTTGCGGTCATGCTACCTTGGGAACGGCTTACATCCTCTTTAATTTTATAGAAAAGGATAGGGAAGATATCATATTTCATACGATGAGCGGCAATCTGACTATCCATAGGAATGGGGATATTTATGAAATGGACATGCCGGCTTATGAGCTGAAAGAAATCCCGGTGACCGATGAGATGGAAAAAGCTGTCGGCATCCGTCCCAAAGAAGCCTGGATGGGCCGCGATCTGGTATGCGTTTTAGACAATGAAGAGGATGTCGTCCATGCAAAAATTGATCAGGAGGCAGTCCTGAAGCTGGATGGACTCTTACTGCATATCACTGCTAAAGGGAAAAGTTATGACTGCGTAACCAGGAGCTTTGCGCCGAAACTTTTAGTTGATGAAGATCCAGTCTGTGGCTCTGGCCATTGTCATGTCATACCTCTGTGGGCAGAAAAGCTTGGGAAAGGTAAATTGACAGCATGGCAGGCTTCCGAGAGAAGCGGTGTCCTTTACTGCCAGATGAAAGGGAAGCGGGTTATTCTTGGCGGTAAAGCGGCAATTTATTCAGAAGGATATATCCACATCCCTGAAGAATAAGGAATCCCTTTTATACGGGAATAAGCCGTGACGAGCGGTACGTGCATTGTATTTCATTTTTCCTTTGCTGATGCTGCGGTTGCTGCTAAAAAAGCATCTCATGTAATCTTTCCATGTTTTTTATTCAATTCCCCAATTTTCCCAAATAAACTCTGCCAGGTGGGAAGGATAAGATGAAATGCTTCATCTGCTGTAAAGGGGAATCATTCTCGAACTTCATAAGGTACTTTATTGTCAGGCTGGATTGCAATAGTAGATTATATAGCAAAAATAAGAACTGAATAATAGTATACATTATAAATGTTTTACTCTAACATGATAAAGAAAGTTTAAGATAAAAAAGCTTGACAAGGCAAAATAATCAGATTATGATATACACATTCAAACAATCAAACAGCCAGAACAAGCGATGAGCAAGACAAAAGGTCTGTTGCAGTGTTCCTCAGAGAGCCGGTGTATGGTGCAAACCGGTGGACAGCAATATTCATAATATCCCTTGCGAGCTCTGGATCCGAAACAAGTAGGAGCCGGCGTTCATTCACGTTACGAATAGATTGCTAAGTATAATGTAGGGTGGTACCGCGATACGTCGCCCCTATCTTCGTAGGGAGATAGGGCTTTTTTTGTACCTGTTCCATAGTATTTAGCACATGAGTGATAAACCGGAGTGGTACCGCGCAATGCGCCCCCGCAGGCAATATTTTTATGTCTGCGGGGTTTTGTTTTACTTCATCGGTTGGAAGGCTGGGATTAAAAAGTATTTTGAGAGGAAGAGGGAGACATTATGCAGAAGAAATGGTTCAAGGGAATGGCTGCTGTCATGGCAGCAGCAGCACTGGCCGGTGCATTTGCAGGATGCGGCGGAGACAAGAAAGCTGCCCAGAGCGGCGCAGCAGGACAGACAGTTAAATTCGGATTTGTAACTGCATATACAGGCCCCGGCGCAGCTTACGGCCAGGCTATGAAGGAAGGCGTTGATCTCGCTGTCGAAGAAATCAACAAAGATCCGAAGACAAAGATGAAGATCGATCTCGTAACTTACGATACCAAGCTGAACAAGGCAGAAGCAATCAATGCTGTCAAGAAGTGCATTGAACAGGATAAAGTCCTCGCTATTGAAGGTCCGATGACATCTGGCGAAATGTTTGCTGCAGGTCCTGTTGCCCAGCAGTCCAAGGTCGTTGCCTTTGGTACCGGCACCACAGCTCCTGGCATCACCGATCTTGGCGACTACATTTTCCGTAATGCTATCCCAGGCAAACTCGCAATTCCGGTTACTGTACAGAAAGCTCATGACAAGCTTGGCTTCAAGACCGTTGCTGTCATGTACTCCAACAACAATGACCAGATGGTCGGCGAAAACAAGATTTATCAGGACGTATTCAAGCAGCTGGGCGTCAATGTCGTAGATACTGAAACTTTCGCTGATAAAGATACAGACTTCTCTGCACAGCTGACAAAGATTCAGGCAGCTAATCCGGATGTCATCGCTATTGCAGGCCTCTATCAGGAAGGCGCTCTCATCGTCAAGAAAGCTCGTGAAATGGGAATGACCCAGCCGATCATCGGCAACAACGGCTTCAACAGCCCTGCATATATCCAGCAGGCAGGCGATGCTGCTAACGGCACACTTGTAGCTACCCCGTGGAACCCGGAACGCAAGAGCGACAAGGCTCAGGCATTCCGCAAGGCATATGTTGCCAAGTACGGACATGAACCAGATCAGTTCGCTGCTCAGGCTTACGATGCTATGTACGTTATGCACCAGGCTGCTGAACAGTCCGGCACAACAACAGACCGCAAGAAATTCCGTGATACACTGGCTAAGATCAAAGACTTCGAAGGCGCTACCGGCAAATTCCAGTTTGACGAACACCGCGATCCGAAGATGGATCTGGACGTTCTGCAGGTCAAAGACGGAAAGTGGGTACCGTTCACTTAACAGGTCAGGAACTCCCTTTTCTGAAATAATCCATGAAAGAAGCACTGGAGGATGACTCCGGTGCTTTTTTCATGGAAATTTTCAAAAAAACTGGACTATTGAAAGAACCGAACCGATATTCTATAATAGAAAGACGGAATATTTATTTGGTGAAAATAAGTTTGGCGCTGGAAATGAGAAAAACGTACATATGCATTGATTTGAAGAGCTTTTATGCTTCTGTAGAGTGCGTAGCCCGCGGCCTTGATCCCTTTTCTTCCAACCTGGTTGTCGCAGATCTCGGAAGGGGACATGGCGCACTCTGCCTGGCGGTAAGCCCTGCCATGAAGGCGAGAGGAGTCAGAAACCGCTGCCGTCTTTTTGAAATTCCTCCGGAAATGAAGTACATCGCGGCGCTTCCCCGGATGAGACAGTATATGGAGGTATCTTCTGATATCTACGAAAATTACCTGAAAATCTTCAGAAGGGAAGATATATATGCATATTCCATTGATGAATGCTTCATTGACGTCACATCCTATCTGCCACTGTATCGTATGAACGGGCGACGCATGGCGCTTTTTCTGATGAAATCCATCTTTGTGAAAACAGGCATCAGTTCTTCAGCCGGGATCGGAAGCAATATGTTTCTGGCAAAGGTCGCAATGGATGTCCTGGCAAAGCACAATGCCGAACGTGCGGCAGTCCTTGATGAAGACAGTTTTAAAGAGGAAATCTGGCATCACAGGCCCATCACGGATATTTGGGGAATCGGAACACATATGGCGACAAGACTGGCTAAATACGGCATCTTTGATCTGTATGGCATCACGAAAGTCAATAAATCGCTTCTCTATAAGGAGTTCGGGAAGAGGGCAGAGTACCTGATCGATCATGCATATGGGAGGGAACCCTGCACCATTTCGGATATCCATAGTTACACGCCGGCTGCGAGGTCTCTTTCCAACGGGCAGGTACTGTTTAAGGATTATGATTATGAAAGTGCAAGGCTTCTTACAGGTGAAATGGCAGAAGTCCTTATCCAGCAGCTTTTAGAAAAGAATCTGGTGGCGGAGGGGATATCCCTTCATGTCGGATATTCAGGAAATGAAAGGAGAGGAAACGGAGGCAGCAGGAAACTGGAGACACCTACGGATATACCTAAGGATATATGGGCGGCATTTGACCGGCTGTATGTAGAAAAAGTCAGGGAAGAGATCCCGATAAGGACAGTCAGCCTATGCCTGGAAAATGTCAGGAAAGCAGAAGAGGTGCCAAGGATTATGTCTTTATTCAGAAGCAGTGAGGAGGAGGACAGGGACAAAGAGCTGGAACGGGTGATGATCCAGGTAAAAAGAGAATTTGGGAAAAATGCGCTGCTCCGCGGTTTCAATTATGCGCCGGGAGCCATGCAGCAGACAAGAAACGGACTGGTAGGAGGACATCATGAGTGATAAGAAAAGAGCCGTGCAGTTTCTTCCCTTTAACGGACTGCGCGGATATGATGAAATGATCAGGAAAAAACGGAAGATAAAGGAACCAAAGAAGGAAATATCAGAAAGAAGGGCAGCCTTTCTTGACCTGATGATCAGAAGCATGAGCAGGGGAGATTTGATCCGTTGCATCTTCTATAAAGAAGATCATTATGAGGAAGAAAGCGGAATTGCTTCAAAAGTTGATGAAATAAAAAAAGAAATCGTAGTGAATGACAAAACGATTCCTTTTTCAGACATATGGGAACTCCATGACTGGGGAAGGGCAAAATAAAAGAGGCTGTGGCAAAATGATTGCACATTTTGTCACAGCCTCTTTTTGATTTAAACAATCCTCAGAGCGTTTGGAATCCTTACCGTACCCAGATGCTCAGACATATCCATGTAGAACTCTACATCCGCATAAAACGTGTCCATGACCTCGTTGAACGGGACATGATAGTCTTTGCTGAAGGAATATTCCAGATAGTAGGGAGCCCATCCTGCCTTCATAAAGAAGAATTTCATGGGATTGATTCCTTCCGCAGGCTGAAGATTTGCTGCATCAAGAAGTTCTTCTCCTGTTACTTCCCTGAATCCGAAATAGGATGTAATGGAAAGGACGAGAAGACGCAGCTTGTAATCCTTTTCCAGCAAATTCAATACATCCATATTGATTGTGAGCTTGTCTGCAATTTTTCGGATTTCCGCTTCCTTTGCCAGATATTCTTCCTCTGTCAAATCAATGGAAAATCCATCCTTTAATTCATGAAGCAGACCTTTCTTTTCTGAAACGGCATCAATACTCATCGTGACAGCCTCCTTTGGAAAATATGAGAGATCGCGAAATGATGACTTCCTTGTATTCTCTTACCCTCATCGTAACATAACGGGAGAAAAGCGGCAAATGAATGGCAGTGATAAGGAATCAATAAAAAATCCTGCAGGGCCGTACCCCGCAGGATTTCTTATTCAGCATTATAGAGCATGTGCCTGCATAGCAGACTTCAGATCCTTATTTCTGTTCAGCAGCTTTTTTAGCTTCGATTTCCAGATCATAGGATTTCTGGATACGTACATAGTTTTCTCTGCGCTGGAGGGCATCTCTTTCGGTCTTTTCGAAGAGTGCTTCTGCTTCTTCAGGGAAGAGTTTTGCCAGGGAGGAGTAACGGACTTCGCCCATGAGGTATTCTCTGAAGTTGCCCTTCGGTTCACGGCTGTCGAGATGGAACGGGTTCTTTCCTTCTTCGAGAAGAGTCGGGTTGTAGCGCCAGTTGCACCAGTAACCGCATTCTACAGCGCGTTTCTCTTCAGCAGAGGACATGCCCATTCCGGCTTTCAGGCCGTGGTTGATGCATGGAGAGTATGCAATGATCAGGGACGGTCCCGGATATGCTTCTGCTTCTGCAATAGCCTTGAATGCCTGGTTCATGTCAGCGCCAAGAGCAATCTGAGCTACATAGATGTATCCATAGGAAACAGCAATCATGCCGAGATCTTTCTTCTTTGTCTTCTTGCCGGAAGCTGCAAATTTTGCAATGGCAGCAGCCGGTGTGGACTTGGAGGACTGTCCGCCGGTGTTGGAGTAAACTTCGGTATCGAGAACGAGGACATTGACGTCTTCGCCGGATGCAAGAACCTGATCGAGGCCGCCGAAGCCGATATCATAAGCCCAGCCGTCGCCGCCGAAGATCCACTGGCTCTTCTTGATGAAGTGGTCTTTCAGTTCAAGGAGATCCTTGTATTCCGGATGAGCGGAGACTTCTGCTTCCAGAGCGCTTTCAAGTGTTTCAGCGCGGAGACGTGTGCCTGCGCCTACATCCTTCTTGTCAAGCCATTCTTCCATAGCTTCTTTGACATCGCCGGTTGCGGAAGGAAGAGCATTTGTAATTCTCTGAACAAGGCGGTCACGGAGTTTCTGTTCGCCGAGGTGCATGCCAAGACCGTATTCAGCGTTGTCTTCGAAGAGGGAGTTAGCCCATGCAGGACCCTGTCCGCGAAGGTTCTTTGTATATGGCATGGACGGGGAGCTTGCACCGTAAATGGAGGAGCAGCCTGTAGCATTGGCAATGACCATGCGATCACCGAACAGTCTGGTTACCATATTGATATAAGGTGTTTCGCCGCATCCTGCGCAAGCGCCGGAGAATTCGAAGTAGGTCGGTTCAAAGGCAGTGCCTCTGGCGGTTGTCTTTCCGATCGGGTTCGTTCTTTCCGGAAGCTTCATTGCATAATCCCAGAGATTCTGCTTGGAAATCTGGGTATCAAGCGGTTTCATGACAAGAGCTTTCTTCGGAGCCGGGCATACGTTAGCGCAGATGCCGCAGCCATAGCAGTCTTCCTGATCGATAATGATGCGGAACTTGAGGCCTTTGACTGGTCCTCTGAATTCCTTGACGATGAATCCTTCAGGAGCAGCTTCTGCTTCTTCTTCTGTAACGAGTACAGGACGGATTGTTGCATGTGGGCAGACGATAGCGCACTGGTTGCATTCGATGCAGTTTTCAGCAATCCATTCAGGAACGTTGATAGCAGCGGTCGGGCGTTCATACTTGGAAGTGCCGGACGGGAATGTGCCGTCTTCCATGCCGGTGAAGGTGGAAACAGGGAGATCATCGCCTTCCTGACGGTTCATGACATCGCAGACGTTCTTTACGAAATCAGGACGTTCTACTCTGGCAATGGAGCCTCCGGTTGTTGCGTGAGCCCATTCTTCAGGAACCGGTACTTCAACAATGCCCTGCATGCCTGCATCAACAGCGCGGTTGTTCATGTCAACGACATCCTGGCCCTTCTTGCCGTAGGAGTGTTCGTTGGATTCCTTCAGGTATCTGATGCTGTCTTCATCAGGAATGATGTGGGTCAGATGGAAGAATGCAGACTGCATGATCATGTTGATGCGTCCGCCAAGGCCGATTTCCTTTGCAATTTCAAATGCATCGATGATGTAGAATTTTGCGTGGAGAGCAGCGAGTTTTCTCTTCATGCCGACCGGGAGGACTCTGTCGAGATCTTCTTTTCTCCATGTGGAGTTCAGGAGGAAGATGCCGCCTGGCTTGAGTCCGCGGAGAAGGTCATACTTGTAAATGTAGGATGGGCGGTGGCAGGCAATGTAGTCTGCTTTGCTGATCAGGTATGGTCTTCTGATCGGATCCGGTCCGAAACGGAGGTGGGAGATTGTTACGCCGCCGGATTTCTTGGAATCATAAGCGAAGTAGCCCTGTGCATAGAGGTCAGTGTGGTCGCCGATGATCTTGATGGCGCTCTTGTTTGCGCCGACGGTGCCGTCAGAACCGAAGCCCCAGAATTTGCAGGATACAAGCTTGCTTGGCATTTCCGGTACAGGAACCGGTGCCAGAGAGAGGTTTGTCACATCGTCGTTGATGGACAGTGTAAAGTTGTGGCGCGGTGTTTCTTCCTTGAGGTGTTCATAGACAGCCATGATGTCTTCCGGAACAACGTCCTTGGAACCAAGGCCGTAACGTCCGCCGCATACCTTGATGGAACGGCCGGAAGAAGCGATGGCGCTGACAACGTCAAGATACAGCGGTTCGCCGATGGCACCCGGTTCTCTTGTCCTGTCGAGGACAGCAATCTTCTTGACTGTATCCGGAATCTGGGACAGGAAATGCTTGACGGAGAACGGACGGAAGAGGTGGACGTTCAGTACGCCTACCTTTTCGCCATGTGCATTAAGGGCGTCTGTGACATCTTTGCAGATATCCGTGACAGAGCCGATGGCAATGACGATGCGGTCAGCATCCGGAGCACCATAGTAGTCAAAGAGGTGATATTCTCTGCCGGTGATAGCGCTGATCTTGTCCATGTAGCCCTGAACGATGTCAGGAAGTGCATTGTAATAGGGGTTTGCGGATTCGCAGTGCTGGAAGTAGACATCCGGATTTTCTGCTGTGCCGCGGATGACCGGGTGATTCGGGTTCAGAGCTCTTGCTCTGAAATCAGCCAGTGCTTCCTGATCGATGAGAGGAGCCAGTTCATCATAATCCAGGACTTCAATCTTCTGGATTTCATGGCTTGTACGGAAACCATCGAAGAAGTTGATGAAAGGAACGCGGCCTTTGATGGCAGCCAGATGAGCGACGCCGGAAAGATCCATGATTTCCTGTGCGTTAGCTTCAGCCAGCATAGCGCAGCCGGTAGCTCTTGCACTCATGACATCCTGATGATCGCCAAAAATGGACAAAGCATGGTTGGCCAGTGCACGGGCAGCGATATGGAAAACGCCCGGAAGAAGTTCGCCAGCTACTTTATACATGTTTGGAAGCATGAGGAGCATGCCCTGCGATGCTGTATAGGTAGTAGTCAGCGCACCGCTCTGCAGAGAGCCGTGGAATGCGCCGGATGCGCCGCCTTCGGACTGCATTTCAACAACATGTACGGTGTCGCCGAAAATGTTTTTCTTTCCGTGTGCGGACCATTCATCTACCACTTCAGCCATCGGAGAAGAAGGGGTAATTGGATAAATAGCAGCTACTTCTGTGAAAGCGTAGGAAATATACGCAGCAGCTGTATTGCCATCCATTGTTTTTACTTTTCTCACAAATAAACACTCCTTTTTCTTTACAGAAAAATCTGGGCTTTCAGACTTTTCCTAAAATGCCCTCAAGAGGGACATATGCACAATGGAAGCAGCAGATGAAGCAGAAAAGAGCTTGAAAGGCCCTGGTGATGGATCATTTCACTCATTCGTGAACACATGCCTTTTTTATACTCTGAAAAACAACCTCAAGCCGCTGATTCTCTTGCAAGAACCCTGAAAATTATGTACAATGATTTTATGATAAATTTGCATAGGTATCCAGCGTTTTACTCAGCCAGAGTTATGCAAAACATTGCGCTTTTTCAGGGTGCATCTAGCAGAGGTAGATACATTATTATTATAAGATAAACTCAATTATTCCACAAGAAGAATTGGCCCCGGGCGCATGCATTCAATTGCTTTCCTATGATAAAGAAAAGCATATACGGAAACAGGAGGAATATGCCATGGACTATCGTCACCTGAAGTATTTTATGGAAGTGGCGGAGCAGAAGAGCTTCAGCAAGGCGGCCAGAAATTTGCACATTTCACAGTCTGCAATCAGCCGTATGATCAAATCACTTGAAGAAGAGCTGGGGGTTACGCTCTTTATCAGAAATGCGAAGACTGTAGAAATCACAGCTCCTGGAACCATCTTCCTGAACTATGCTAAGCGCTGCTTGTTTGTTTTTGAACATTTGAAATCAGACTTTGAAAACGAATTCAATCTGAAGCAGGATACGATTGAGATCGGACTTCCGCCTATTACGGATGCCCATGTATTCGCAAAGCTTCTGGGTGAATTCAAGAAAACATATCCGCAGATTGCCATCAAATTGTATGAACATGGTTCCAAAGTCATTGAATCATCCGTTCAGGAAGGCGTCATTGATGTAGGCATCATCTGCACCATCCCGAATAAGGATTTTGAATCTTTCTTCCTTTCTGAAGATGAGATGTGCGTCGTCATGCCAAAGGGCTATCCGCTGGAAGAACACAAGGAAGTCCCGATGAAACTTCTGGCAGACTATCCGCTCGTTCTTTACCGTGATGATTTCAATCTTCATGACGACATTCTTGCCAACTGCAAGAAGATCGGATTCACTCCGAAGGTTGTATTTGAAACCAGCCAGCGTGAATTGATGCTGCAGACCGTCATGAGCGGACTTGGCGTTGCCATCCTTCCTTCCCGCCTTTGCCCGGCAAACAGCGAAAACAGCAAGGTTGTCACCCGTGTCATGACAGAACCGCGCATGACGCATCATCTCTATGCGATCTGGAAGAAAGGCCGCTACCTGTCCAGAGCAGCCCGTTTATGGATCAAATTCACCAAGGATCATCTGACACTTCTGAATGTAGATACAAAACTGGATGAAGGCATAAAGGAATAAAGTATCCGTGAGCAATTGGAAAGCTAAAATCGGCTGGAAGGATAAGAAGTATTTATACCTTGCACTGATCGCCCTGACGGGAATGACGATTTACCAGCAGGTTCTGATTACGGATCTGCAGACAAGGATGATGAATATAGAAGCCTCCCGCTATGATGATCAATTGAATGATATCCGCTGGGAAGCAGAAAAAGCGCTGGAAGAAAACAAGGAACAGCAGAAGGATATTCTTCACCTGCAAAAACACAGCTCAGAAGACCGTTTCCATATTATGGAAATGCAGTGGGATATGTACGGCAAGGGAGATCAATAAAATTCCCCGGCAGACTGCATGGCAGGATGCCGGGAATTTTTATTTTCAAAGCAGGGGAAAAAGTGCTGAATGGAGCGGTTTGACCGCATCCTAAAGAGTTCTTTAATTACGCTTGACAAATTTAGCATTAATGGGTATACTATTCAAGTAACTTACGTGCGGCCCGGTGGTGTAGTGGTCTAACATGCCGCCCTGTCACGGCGGAGATCGTCAG
>ERZ791611.440-NODE-440-length-41079-cov-6.627730_pt1 | contig 41079 bp, 42 predicted proteins | sample MGYA00510275_ERZ791611 | MGnify/ENA primary metagenome ERZ791611 (study PRJEB30046, sample SAMN00791912) | human gut metagenome | study: EMG produced TPA metagenomics assembly of the A metagenome-wide association study of gut microbiota in type 2...
AGGTAGCGGAAGAACATCTTACCATGTATCAGATGGATCATGTAACATTAATGAAAACACAAAATTTGGCTTTTCTTATCTTAAGAGTAGGTATGAACATAAATCGTTTACCCAAAGATGGAGAAACTATCACAGTATTAACGCGTCCCGAAGGAAACAGCGGAGCACAATTTTATCGTTCGTATAGAATTTGTGTTGGTCAGGAAGAATTAATGGATATTATGTATTCTAATATTCTAGTGGATAGCACTACGCATAAAATTGCGCATCCAAGTAGATTAGATTATTTGAAAATTGATATCAAACAAACGTTGTCTCCCAAACAAAAGCTGAATAAGTTAAAAATCCCTGAAGATATGGAATCATGGGGAGTTCGCCAAATTCGTTTTTCCGATTTGGATTTTAACGGACATATGAGCAATAGTATTTACGGTAATATTATTGAAGATTATTTACCATATAACTATATAAATAATAGTAACATATGCAGAAAAAAGTTATATAAAATACAGATTAACTATGTAAAAGAGAGTAAACTTAAAGATGATATGTTGATTTCTGGAAAAGAACTGGAACAAGGATTTATTATGGTAGGCAGCGTAGAAGGATGCCGTACGTTTGAATGTCAAGGACAATTTCGTTTTTAGCAGGCTGTATTGATTTTTGCCAAGGATAATTTTCTATTTGATTGTTAGCAGTTTATAAATTGCAGCTTATTCAAGGTATGTATTGATACTGTAAGAAACAAATCTTTTTATAAACGACAAAGTATGTCAAAAAATTAGGCAAAGTTACTTATTTCTGCCATGTTCACAAGGGAAATGTCTGGTAACATTTTTATATTGAAAGTATGTATGCGCAGTGTTATAATAATAGGAATAAAAATATGGTAGAATGTAAGAATAAAAAAGGAGGAAGAGAATGTTAAATTCTAATTATGCTGAAAAATTTGTAAAAGAAGGACTTACTATTGATGATGTACTTCTTATCCCCGCGGAATCTAATATTTTGCCAAAGGAAGTGGATTTTTCCACTTATTTGACAAAAAAGATTAAGCTGAACACACCGCTTATGACTGCTGCTATGGATACTGTTACAGAGGATGATATGGCAATTGCCATTGCTCGTGAAGGTGGTATTGGTATCATTCATAAAAATATGTCCATCGAGGCACAAGCAGATCTTGTTGACCGTGTAAAACGTTCAGAAAATGGCGTTATTGTAAATCCGTTTTTCCTTTCTCCACAGCATTCTGTATATGATGCAAATGCAATTATGGCTCGCTATAAAATTTCAGGTGTTCCTATTTGTGAAAACGATAAGCTGGTTGGTATTATTACAAACCGTGACTTGCGTTTTATGACAGGTACTGATTTTGAACAGCCTATTTCCGCCGTTATGACCCATGAAAAACTAATTACCGCACCGGTTGGTACTACTTTGGAGCAGGCACAAGAGATTTTGCGCCAACATAGAATTGAAAAACTTCCTTTGGTAGATAATCAAGGTAGATTAAAAGGTTTAATTACCATTAAGGATATTGAAAAAGCAGTGCAGTATCCACGTTCTTCCAGAGACGCCAACGGACGTTTGTTGTGTGGTGCTGCGGTTGGTGCTACTCAAAACGTATTAGAGCGTGTAGAAGCCTTGGTACAAGCTCAGGTAGACGTAATTGCGCTTGACTCTGCACATGGTCATAACAGTGGCATTATCAATGCTGTACGCAAAATTAAAGAAGCATTCCCCGAAGTTCAGCTGATTGCAGGCAATGTTGCAACTGCAGAAGCAACAGAGGCGTTGATTCAAGCCGGTGCTGATTGTGTTAAAGTTGGTATTGGTCCCGGTTCTATTTGTACAACTCGTGTTGTTGCAGGTATTGGTGTTCCTCAAATTACAGCTGTTTATGATGCTGCATGCGTTGGTGCTAAATATGGTGTTCCAATTATTGCTGACGGCGGTATTCAATACTCCGGTGATATTGTAAAAGCTTTGGCAGCCGGTGCCAGCGTAGTTATGGTTGGCTCCTTGGTTGCAGGCTGTAAAGAATCTCCGGGAGAGACAGAATTGTTCCAAGGCCGTCAATTTAAGGTATATCGCGGCATGGGTAGTATGGGTGCTATGGGTAAAGGCAGTACAGACCGTTACTTCCAAGAGGATGCCAAAAAATTGGTACCGGAAGGTGTTGAAGGTCGTTTGCCTTACCGTGGTCCACTATCAGATACGGTATATCAATTAATGGGAGGCTTACGTGCAGGCATGGGTTACACAGGCTGTGCAACTATTGAGGAACTTCACGAAAAAGCACAATTTATCCGTATTACAGGTGCCGGCTTAAAAGAAAGTCATCCTCATGATATTCAGATTACAAAAGAGGCTCCAAACTACTCTTTTCATTCCGGATATTAATTCATTTTATGTAAAATAAAAAAATTTAAATTTTCTTTAAATTTGTTATTGACAAAATGATATTTATATAATATAATAGAACTCGCTTCGTTCGACCGAATGTCTACGAAGTGAGGCATATGGCGGCATAGCTCAGCTGGCTAGAGCATTCGGTTCATACCCGGAGGGTCGAGGGTTCGAATCCCCCTCCCGCTACCATTTTTATTTAAGGTGCCTATAGGGCATATACTGCGGACCCTTAGCTCAGTTGGTTAGAGCTATCGGCTCATAACCGATCGGTCGTAGGTTCGAGTCCTACAGGGTCCACCATTAAAATGCGGAGATTTACCCAAGTCTGGCTGAAGGGACTGGTCTTGAAAACCAGCAGAGGATTAACGTCCTGCGGGGGTTCGAATCCCTCAATCTCCGCCATTTATTAAAAAAACTTAATATCGCGGGATGGAGCAGTCTGGTAGCTCGTCGGGCTCATAACCCGAAGGTCGTTGGTTCAAATCCTTCTCCCGCAACCAAAATGGTCTGGTAGTTCAGTTGGTTAGAATGCCGCCCTGTCACGGCGGAGGTCGCGGGTTCGAGTCCCGTCCAGACCGCCAAATGATGGTTCCGTAGCTCAGTCGGTAGAGCAGAGGACTGAAAATCCTCGTGTCGGTGGTTCGATTCCGCCCGGAACCACCATTTTTTTTATTTAAATAAATGTCGTATTATTATACAATTATCTTAAGAAAGGTTTCAATTTTTTTGATACTTTTCTTTTTTTATACAGAAAGGAGATATAAATGTACAAAAAACTAAATGATCAAGAAGTAAAGATTAAAAAGATAGTTGTTAATAGTTTAAGAAAATATTACAAATTGCAAGATGAAAAAGATGATTTAACTGTAGAAATGACTGCTGTTTCTACTTCGTTACTTAAAATATCTCAAGATATACATTATTTAAAACCTGACAAATATTTTATATCTGCTGTTTTAGAAAAGGAAGAAAAAGAAACGTTTGTATCAAATTATTCATCGTATATTAATATGCTTGACAAATATAACCATGAATTAAAAGAATTGATTGAATTTAAATATAAACTTAATTATTCTAGAGAAAAAATATCATTACAGACTTATAAAAGCCTTACAAGACTTTCTTACTATTTAAATATTGCTGTCCTTCTATTAGCTGTTTTGGATCATAATATTGATTATACTATCGATAACTATATTGAATACTTTAATCAATATACACTCAATTATCAAATAAAAGAACATGTTAAAGTGCTTTGTGTGCAAGAAGAGGGTGATACTCAAGAAGTATTTGATCAAATATCTAAAATATTTAATATTAGAAAAGAAGAATTTTTATCAATAATTCTTAATGATAATTTAAAATCAAGCAGGTACATATTAAAGTTGTTTTACACATTTGCATTTTTACATCCTAATATCGATTTTAATCTTCAGAATTTTAAAATTAAAGCTAAAAACACAAAAATTACAAATAAAGAAATGAAAACTATTTTAAATTTTAAAAATAAGTAATTGTGTATTATGTTTTAATTGATTAAACTTGTGCTTTTTATAAGAGATGTTATAATTTGACTAATAAAAAAAGAAAGAGAGTTTTGATATGTTTAAATATAAAGATTTAAGAATGTTTGTTTTTTCTTTGTTTCTTATAGGATTATGTGTGTTCAGTGGAGTTTATTTTAGACATGATCGTATGAAATTAGTGGTTGTGCTATTATTAGCCTTTAGTGTTATTCCAACATTACTTATTCGTTATAATGCTTCTGTTTTTGAAGATGGGATGTTGATTTATACTTTTAGAGGAATTGGTATTTTACCACAAATGATTGAGTTTAAAGATTTAACAGCGTATGAATTGATTTCTAAACATAAACTTCAATTAGGTTTTAAAAATAAAACAAAAAAGATTTATTTGCTTGATGCTAAAACGTTTTATCAAGAACTTGATAAAAAATATCAAGGATATAAAAAAGGACAAGAGGTTTAATTTTCTTGTCCTTTATTTGTTATTAATAGATTCCTTGAGAAATCATGGCTTCTACTACTTTTTCAAAACCAGCAATATTAGCACCTTTGATTAAGTCAAATCCTAATCCGTATTTTTCAGCAGCAGCAACAGAGTTATTGAAAATTGATTTCATGATATTATGCAATTTTTCATCAACTTCTTCACTTGTCCAGTTATATCTCATAGAGTTTTGAGACATTTCTAATGCTGAAACAGCAACACCACCAGCGTTAGCAGCTTTAGCAGGTCCTAAAGTACCACCATTTGCTGTAAAGTAAGCTATTGCTTCAGGTGTACTTGGCATGTTAGCACCTTCGATAATATATTTACATCCATTAGCGATCAATTGTTTAGCTTCTTCTTCACCAATTTCATTTTGTGTAGCACATGGGAAAGCCATATCTACTTTTAATCCCCATGGTTTTTCACCAGCATGGAATTCACATCCGAATTTTTCAGCATAGTCTTTTAATTTAACGTTATTTGATGAACGGATTTGTAATAAGAAATCAATTTTTTCATCAGTAGTGATTCCTTCTGGATCATATACATAACCATCTCTACCAGAGATAGAAACAACTTTAGCTCCATATTCTCTTGCTTTAAGACATACACCCCAAGCAACGTTACCATATCCAGAAACTGCAATTGTTTTTCCTTCATAAGTATCATTGAAGTGAGCTAATACTTCTTTACCATAATAAACAGCACCAAATCCAGTAGCTTCTGGTCTAATTAAAGAACCACCATAAGTCATTCCTTTACCAGTTAAAACACCATTTTCATAAGCATCTTTGATACGTTTATATTGACCGAATAAATATCCGATTTCACGACCACCAACACCGATATCTCCAGCAGGTACGTCTACGCTAGGTCCAATATGACGATATAATTCAGTCATAAATGATTGACAGAATCTCATAACTTCAGCATCTGATTTACCTTGTGGGTCGAAATCAGAGCCACCTTTACCACCACCGATAGGAAGTGTAGTTAATGAGTTCTTGAAAATTTGTTCGAATCCTAAGAATTTAATAATTCCAAGATTAACAGAAGGGTGGAATCTTAAACCACCTTTATAAGGTCCAATTGCACTAGAGAATTGAATACGATATCCTCTGTTTACTTGAACTTTACCTTGATCATCCATCCAAGGGACTTTAAACATTAAAGTTCTTTCTGGTTCAGTTAATCTTTCTAAAATAGCCATATCTTCATACTCAGGATGAGCTTTGATTACTGGTTCTAAGCTTTCTAATACTTCTTCAACAGCTTGGATAAATTCAGGTTGATCAGTATTTTTAGCTTTTAAGTTTGTTAATACTCTTTCAATATATTCCATTGTTATATCCTCCTAGGGCTATCATACATCTTTAATAATAATAAATGAATAAATTAAGAAAAAATTATTACATAAATAAGTTATCATGATAATAAAAATAAATCACATACTCTTTTATCACGATAAAAGTTGTATACAATTCATTATCATTAAAAACTGCATACAATCAAAGATAGAAATAAAAGTAAAATATTATAAAAAACGATATTTTTCTTTTTTTTGTATACAATCTATGTTAGAATAAAGCACAACAAGAGGTGATTACTATGAAAAAAGCTAAATATTTACAATTACATCACCATCATTGGAATCAATAGGGTTATATCATTTTTTGATACAGCCCATTTTGTCTATCGCAAATAAGCTGTATCTAATGATGTTAAACGAGTCATTAGATGACTCGTTTTTTTATAAGGGGGATTTTTATGGAAGAGTTTAAATATTTAATACCAGAAGAGAGTATTGATGCAATTATTACAAATGTTGAAAAATTAAGGGAAATTGAAAATCATCTACGACATGTTTTTTCAAATCATGGATACAATGAAGTATTAATGCCATCATTTGAATATGTTGATTTATATACAAAACTAGATTGTGGTTTTACTGTTGATAAGATGTTTCAATATATCAATCACGAAGCTAAAAACGTTGCCATGCGTTTAGATTTCACAATACCACTAGCTAGATTATATGCCAATAGTGCCAATACAGGTGAAGCACGCTATAGTTATTTTGGAAAAGTTTATCGTAAAGAAACAATGCATAAAGGAAGAAGTAGTGAGTTTTTCCAAGGTGGTGTAGAGTTAATGAATAAACCTGGGCTTCAAGGAGATAAGGAAGTCATGACAATGGTTCAAGAATCATTACCAGGAATTTCTTTAAAAAATATTCTTTTGGAATTAGGTTCTGCTAAATTCTATAATCGTTTATTAGAATTAGTTGGAAACCAAAGAAATGAACTTGAAGATATTTTAAGATTAAGAGATATTAGTGAGATGAAACGTTTTGTTTCTAAAAATGATTTTGAAGAAAGCTTGAATCAATTACTATTATCTTTACCAACATGCTTTGGAAATGTTGATTTACTTCATCAAATGATGGATAAATGTCAGGATTCTGTTTTGCTAGGGACATTACAAGAATTAAAAGATCTTTATGAATCATTAGATAGTAAAGAAGGAATTATTTTTGATCTAGGAATGGTTCCAACCATGAAATATTATACTGGTTTTATGATTAAAGGATACAGTGATCAAAGTGCTCAACCTATTTTATCTGGGGGACGATATGATGATTTACTTCCAAGATTTAATGTCAATAAAACAGCAGTTGGTTTTTGTTTTCATATGAATCATATTTTAAAAGCCATTGAAAAAGAAGGAGAGTAACATGATTAAAATAGCTATTACTAAGGGAAGAATCGAAAAGCAAGTATGTAAAATGCTTGCTGAAGCAGGATTTGATATGGATCCGATTTTTAATAAAGATAGGGAATTATTAATTGAAACAAAAGATGGTATATCTATGATTTTTGGCAAGCCAAATGATGTTGTAACATTCTTGGAACATGGAATTGTAGATATTGGTTTTGTAGGAAAAGATACTTTAGATGATGTAGACTTTGAAGATTATTATGAATTATTAGATTTAGAGATAGGAAAGTGTTATTTTGCGGTAGCTGCTTATCCAGAATATCGTCATAAAGTCTTTAATCGTCGTAAAAAGATTGCCAGTAAATATACTAATGTTGCTAAAAAATATTTTGCATCAAAACAAGAAGATGTTGAAATTATTAAATTAGAAGGTTCTGTTGAACTTGGTCCAGTAACTGGTATTTCAGATGCCATTGTCGATATTGTAGAAACAGGTTCTACACTTAAAGCAAATGGTTTAGAAGTAATTGAAAAAGTAAGTGATATTTCTACAAGATTAATTGTTAATAAGGTTGCTTTTAAATTTAAAAAAGATGAAATTATGCATATTGTTAATCAATTAGAAAAGGTTATAGGGGGAAAATAAAATGCTTAAAGTAATTGAATATGATGGGAATTTAAAAGAGATTGCTCAAAAATTAAATAATCGTAAAGAAGAAATTTCAATCGAAGTTAATAATGCTGTAAATGATATTATTAATGATATTAGAAAAAATGGGAATCAAGCTTTAATTCAATATTGTCAAAAATTTGATGGTTATCAAATTAAAGGTGAAAAAGATTTTATTGTATCCCAAGAAGAAAAAGCAGAAGCTTTAAAACAAGTAGATCAAGATTACATAAGAATCCTAGAAAGAACAAAACAACAAATTACAGAATTCCATAAAAATCAAATTGATAAATCATGGTCATTATATAAAGATAATGGAGTTATTATGGGTCAAATGGTTAGACCGATTGAAAGAGTGGCTTTATATGTTCCAGGAGGAACAGCCGCTTATCCTTCAACTGTTTTAATGAATGCTATTCCTGCTAAACTTGCTGGAGTTAAAGATTTAGTCATTATTACACCGGTTAAAGCAGATGGCAAAGTTAATCCTGTAATTATCGCAGCTGCTAAAGTATCAGGAGTAGATACTATTTATAAATTTGGGGGAGCACAAGGAGTTGCTGCGATTGCTAATGGAACGGAAACAATAGAAAAAGTTGATAAAATTGTAGGTCCAGGAAATATCTTTGTTGCTACTGCAAAGAAATTAAGTTATGGAGTTGTTGATATTGATATGGTAGCAGGACCAAGTGAAGTTTTAGTAATTGCTGATGAAAATGCCAATCCTAAATATATTGCTGCTGATTTAATGTCACAAGCAGAACATGATAAACTTGCTAGTGCCATGCTTGTTACAACAAGTAGAGAACTTGTTGAAAAAGTTAATGTTGAATTAAAAAGACAAATGGCTTATTTGTCTCGTAAAGAAATTATTGAAGAATCACTTCAAAACTATGGAGGAGCTATTGTTGTTAAAGATTTAAAAGAAGCTTTTGAAGTATCTAATTATTTAGCGCCAGAACATTTAGAAGTTTTAGTTGAAAATCCAGTTAATACACTTCCTTATATTAAAAATGCAGGTTCTATTTTCCTTGGAGAATATTCCCCAGAACCTTTAGGTGATTATATGTCAGGAACAAACCATGTTTTACCAACAGGAGGAACAGCTAAATTCTATTCAGCGCTAGGTGTTTATGATTTCGTTAAATATTCATCATATAGTTATTATCCAAGAGAAATTTTAGAAACATTTAAAGATGATGTCCAAACTTTTGCTAGAAGTGAAGGGTTAGACGGACATGCTAATAGTATTGCTGTTCGTTTTGAGGAGGAATAACAATGAGAAAAGCCAAATTAGAAAGAAATACGAATGAAACACAAATTTCTTTAGAACTTAATTTAGATGGTACAGGAAAAGCTGATATTCAAACAGGAATAGGTTTTTTTGATCATATGCTCACACTTCTTGCTTTTCATAGTGAAATAGATCTTAAAATGATTTGTCATGGTGATTTAGAGGTAGATAGTCATCATAGTGTTGAAGATATGGGAATTGCTTTAGGAAAGGCTATTTTAGAAGCATTAGGAGATAAAAAGGGGATTTTAAGATATGGTCATTTTACAATTCCCATGGATGAAGCGTTAGTAACATGTGATTTAGATATCTCAGGAAGAAGTTTTCTTGTATTCAATGTAGATATTCCTAAAGTTAATTTAGGAAATTATGAAAGTGAAATGACAGAAGAGTTTTTTAGAGCTGTAGCTTATAATATGAATGCGACACTTCATTTAAATGAAGCTTATGGAAAGAATGTACATCATATTATTGAAGCTTGTTTTAAATCATTTGGACGTGCTTTAAAACAAGCAGTTTCAATTGATGAAAAGAATAAAGATAAGATTGTTTCTTCTAAAGGAGTTTTATAGATGATAGTAATTATTGATTATAATGTAGGAAATTTAAAAAGTGTTTTAGGTGCTTTTAAAAGAATTGGTTTAGATGCTGTTGTTTCTCGTGATGAAAAGATAATTAAAGAGGCAAAAGGAATTGTTTTACCAGGAGTAGGAACATTTCCTACAGCCATGAAAAATTTAGAAAAATATCATTTAGTTGAACTTTTAAAAGAAAGAAAAGAAGCAGGTATTCCTATTTTAGGTATTTGTTTAGGAATGCAAATTCTTTTTGAAAAAGGATATGAAGTTGAAGAAACAAAGGGATTAGGATTTATTCCTGGAACTGTTTGTTATATGGATATTGATGAAAAAGTACCCCATATGGGATGGAATCAATTACATAAAACACAAGATCATCCTTTACTTAAATATGTTCATGAAAATGAAGATGTTTATTTTGTTCATTCTTATATGGCACATGTAAATGATGAAAACTTAGTGGCTTATAGCGATTATGGTTCAACAAAAGTAACAGCTCTTGTACAAAATAAAAATGTAATGGGTTGTCAATTCCATCCTGAAAAGTCAGGAATGGTCGGACAAAATATATTACGTGCATTTAAGGAGATGATAGAATGTTAGTGATTCCAGCAATAGATTTAAAAGATGGTCAAGCAGTACGCTTGTTTAAAGGTGATTATAGTCAAAAAACAGTTTATAGTGATCATCCAGAAGAACTTGCTCAAACTTTTGAAAAAGCAGGAGCTACATATTTACATGTTGTGGATTTAGATGGTGCTAAGGATGGTTTAGCAAAGAATTTAGAAACAATAAAAGCGATTAGAAAAAGTACACAGATGAAAATAGAACTTGGTGGAGGAATACGTGATTTAAAAACGGTTCAACTCTATTTAGATGAAGTAGGTATTGATCGTGTTATTTTAGGAACAGCGGCTTTAAAAGATCCACAATTTTTAAAGGATGTGTTAAAGCAATATGGAAATGAAAAAATTGTGGTAGGAGTAGATGTTAAAAATGGTTATGTTTCTACTGCTGGATGGTTAGAAACAAGTCAAATGCCATATTTAGAATTTATTCAATATTTACAATCTATTGGTGTTAAATATATTGTGGCGACTGATATTTCTAAAGATGGTACTTTAACAGGACCTAATTTTGAAATGTATGATCAAATAGCAAAATCAAGTTCTATTCAGTTTGTTGTTTCTGGAGGAATTAAGGATTTTGATAATATTAAAAAAGTTGCTGAAAAAGGATACTATGCATGTATCGTAGGAAAAGCTTATTATGAAAAGAAAATTGATTTAAAGGAGACAATACAATGCTTACAAAACGTATAATTCCTTGTTTAGATATTAAAGATGGTAAAGTTGTTAAAGGAATCAATTTTGTTGGTTTAAAAGATGTTGGTGATCCTATTGAACTTGCTAAAAAATATGATGAACAATGTGCTGATGAAGTAGTCTTTTTAGATATTACAGCTTCTTATGAAGATAGAGGAATCATGAAAGATATTATTGAACGTGGAGCCTCAGAACTAACAATTCCTCTAGCAGTAGGAGGTGGAATTAGAACATTAGATGATTTTAGAATGATTCTAGCCTCAGGAGCAGATAAAGTTTCTGTTAATTCTGCAGCAATTGCTCATCCGCAATTAATTAAAGAAGCAGCTGATGAATTTGGTGTTCAATGTGTAGTCATTGCCATTGATGCTAAAAAAAGAGATGATCAAAGTGGCTGGGATGTTTATGTTAAAGGTGGAAGAGAAAATACAGGTTTAGATTTAATTGAATGGGTTAAAAAATGTGAAAGTTTAGGTGCAGGAGAAGTCTTATTAACTTCGATGGATGCCGATGGTACAAAAGCAGGATATGATCTTGAAATGTTAAATGCAGTATGCGATACAGTAGACATTCCAGTAATTGCTTCAGGAGGTTGTGGAAGCATTCAAGATATTATTGATGTTTTTGAAAAGACAAATGTAGATGCAGCTTTAGTAGCTTCACTTTTCCATTTTAATGAAGCAACTGTAGAAGATGTTAGAAATGAATGTAAAAAACATGGTATAAATGTAAGGAGAACAAGATAATGAGACCAGATTTTAATAAGATGGAATTAATTCCAGCGATTGTACAAGATTATCAAACTAAAGAAGTATTGATGTTAGCTTATGTAAATGAAGAAGCTTATGATCAAATGTTAGAGATGAATCAAACTGTTTTTTATTCAAGAAGTAGAAAAAAATTATGGCATAAAGGAGAAGAATCAGGACATTTTCAAGATATTAAGGGAATGTATTTAGATTGTGATTTAGATACGCTACTTATTTATGTCAAACAAACAGGGGTAGCTTGTCACACAGGAGCTTATTCATGTTTCTTTAATGAGGTACAACCTTATGATGCTAGAGATATTTTTAGAGAATTAGAAAAGACAATTGCTGATCGAAGAGTACATCCAGTTGAAAAATCTTATACGAATTATTTATTAAATGAAGGTGTGGATAAGATATGTAAAAAAGTTGGAGAAGAAGCAAGTGAAACAATAATTGCTGCTAAAAACAATGATAAAGAAGAGTTGGTAGGTGAAATATCTGATTTATTATTCCATACTTTTGTTTTAATGAATGATCGAGGAGTAAGTTTAGATGATATTGAAAATAAGCTTAAAGAAAGGCATCAAGTAACTGGTAATAAAAAAGAATTTCATACAAGAGGAGATTATTAATCTCCTTTTTTGTGTTTCAAAATATGAAAAAATGAAAACGAATACATTTTATTGATTATAATAAAAGAAGTTACAAGGAGGAATTCAAATGGGATTTAAAGAAGGATTTTTTTGGGGTGGAGCAACAGCTGCAAACCAATATGAAGGTGGATGGAATGAAGGTGGACGTGGTCCAGCTTTAACAGATTTTACTACAGGTGGTAGTGTTAAAGAATCAAGAAAAGTAACTTGGATTGATAAAGAAGGGAAGGCACATGCTACACCACAAGTACATTTTGATGATGCTTTACCTGAAGGTGGAGATCATTATGCTTGTTTAGATGGTTATTTATATCCAAACCATGAAGGTACAGATTTCTATCATCATTATAAAGAAGATATTAAATTATTTGCAGATATGGGATTTAAGATGTTTAGAATGTCAATTTCTTGGTCAAGAATTTATCCTCGTGGGGATGAAGAACAACCTAATCAAGAAGGTATTGAATTCTATCGTAATGTGTTTAAAGAATTAAGAAAATATAACATTGAACCATTAGTCACAATTCATCATTTTGATACACCAATTTATTTAGTAGAAAAATATGGTGATTGGCAAGATCGTATCTATATTGACTATTTTGTTAAATACTGTAAAACAGTTTTCACTGAATATAAAGGACTTGTTAAATATTGGTTAACATTTAACGAAATTAATAACACATTAAATGTTATTAATATGTTTGGTAATGGTACAACTAATGAAGATTATAAAAAACGTTTAACACATTTACATTATCAATTTGTTGCCAGCGCAAAAGCTGTTAAATTAGGACATGAAATCGATCCTGAAAATAAAATTGGTTGTATGTTAGGTGGAGCAATCACTTATCCTCATACATGTGATCCAAAAGATGTTTTATTAAATCAACAAACAATGGAAGAAAACTTCTGGTATTGTGGAGATGTTCAATGCTTTGGTAGCTATTCACCATATGCTAAAAGAATTTGGAGAGAACATAATATTACAGATTTAGATATTACAGAAGAAGATTTAAAAGTCTTAAAAGAAGGAACAGTAGATATGTTTACATATAGTTATTATATGACAAACAATGTCACTACTCATGAAACAGATGATACTGTTCAAGGAAACTTTGCTGCAGGTATCCGTAATCCTTATTTAACTTATTCTGATTGGGGATGGGCTTTAGACCCTCTTGGACTTCAATATTCATTAGAAAAAATTTATGACCGTTATAGAATTCCTCTAATGGTCGTAGAAAATGGTTTAGGAGCTTATGATACAGTAGAAGAAGATGGTTCTATTCATGATGATTATCGTATTGATTACTATAGACCACATATTGAAGCAATGTCAGCTGCCTGTGATAATGGAGTAGATTTAATTGCATATACTACTTGGGGATGTATTGATTTAGTTTCTGCAGGAACTGGAGAAATGAGAAAACGTTATGGTTTCATTTATGTAGATAAACATGATGATGGAACTGGAGATTTATCAAGAAGACCAAAAGATTCATTCTATTGGTATAAAAAAGTAATAGAATCAAACGGAACTGATTTAGATTAATTTAACAGATAATTTATGAATAAGAGAAAATAGAAATATTTTCTCTTATTTGTTATAATAAGGAAAAATGGAGGATAAAATATGAGAGTTATAGATTATCATATGCATACACATTTTTCAGGGGATAGTGAGGCAAATCCTAGAGAACATGTTTTAAAAGCAATAGAAATGAATTTAGATGAAATCTGTTTTACAGATCATCGAGATTTTGATTATCCGATAGATTCTTTTGAATTAGATGTTGAAAACTATTATCAAGAGATTCAAAGTTTAAAAGAGGAATTCAAAGATCAAATAAAAATTAAATGGGGTATTGAAATGGGATTGGATTTAGATCATCAAGAAGAAATTGAAAATTTAATTCAACAATATCCTTTTGATTTTGTTATTGGATCTATTCATGTGATTCATCATACAGAATTTTATTATGGTGAATTTTTTAAAGGAAAAACCAAGGAACAAGCACATCGTGAATTTTTTGAAGAAACATTAAAATGTGTAAAGGCTTTCGATTGTTTTAATGTTTTAGGCCATTTAGATTATATTGTAAGATATGGACCTTATGAGGATAAAACTGTTGATCATCAAAAATATCAAGATATTATAGATGAAATCTTTAAAACACTTATTCAAAAAGGAAAAGGTATTGAAGTCAATACATCGGGATATCGAGATTTAAAAACATGTGGATTTCCTAATTTCGAACAGGTACACCGTTACTATGATTTAGGAGGACGTATTATTACCATTGGTACTGATAGTCATACAAGTGATCGTGTTGGTGAAAATTGTTTAAATGTAGCAAAAAAATATCAGGAAATTGGTTTTGACGATGTCAGTACATTTACGCAAAGAAAAAGAGATTAACACAATGTTCTTTTTTTCTAGATATGGTATAATATAGAAACAAAAGGAGTGAAGAAGTATGGAATTATATACTAAAGAAAGTTTAAAAGAAGTTATTGAAAAATCAAAGGATGAATTTTATATGCCAAAGGCATTATTTGATCATTATAAAAGTTTAAGATTAGAAACAAAACTTGCTTATGTTTCAATTCTAGAAACAATGAAAAATAAAGCGGGTTATACAACTGAAAATACAGCTTATATTAAAGTGGATAATCCCCAAATTCAAATAAATCTTGCAAAACTTGCTAATAAAGAAGTTGATCAAGAAAAAGTAAATAAATATTTAAAAGAATTAGAAGAAGTTGAATTAATAAAGGTAGATAAACAAAATATTTTTGTTTATGATGTTTTATCATGATTCATTTTTTAACACAAAGATTTATTGAAAATTATGATGATTATAAAGATCAAAAAGTAAGACAAGCTTATGGAACGTTATGTTCCGTTTTGTCCATTATATGCAATATTGTTTTAGTTATTTTTAAAATAACAATTGGTTTAATTGTTCATTCGGTTGCTATCCAAGCAGATGGTTTAAATAACTTATCGGATGTAGGAAGTAATTTAGCTTCTTTGTTTGGTTTTAAACTTGCTAATAAACATCCTGATAAAGATCATCCCTATGGTCATGGACGTTATGAATATATTGCAGGAATGGTGATTGCTTTTTTAATTTTAGTAGTAGGTATTCAATCTTTAAAAGAATCAGTTGTTAAGATTTTTAATCCTGAAAAAGTTATGTTTTCATTTGTTGCAGTAGTGATTTTAATATTTTCTATTTTAGTGAAGTTATGGATGTATTATTTTAATAATCAAATTGGTAAAAAAATTGATTCATCATCTTTAAAAGCTGCAGGACAAGATAGTTTAAATGATGTTGTAACAACATTTGCAACACTTGTTTCTTTAATGCTTACATTGATAACTGATTTACCGGTTGATGGAATTATTGGGACAATTGTTTCTTTAATTGTTATTTTTGCAGGAATTAATGTATTTAAAGATACAATCAATCCTTTATTAGGATTGGCACCTGATAAAGCCTTGATAGATGACATTGAAAATTTTATTATGTCATATGATAAACCTTTAGGTATTCATGATTTAATGATGCATGATTATGGACCAGGAAGAATGTTTATGACACTTCATGTGGAAGTAGATTGTCAAGAAGATGTTATGAAAATTCATGAAGAAATCGATGATATTGAAAGAGCAATTCAAGAAAAATATCATATTCATACGACCATTCATTATGATCCAGTGGATGTGCATAATCCAAGGTTATTAGCTTTAAAACAACAAGTTTTAGAAATTGTAAAAGGAATAGATGAACATTATTCGATTCATGATTTTAGAATGGTTCCAGGAAAAAATCATACAAATTTAATATTTGATGTTTTAATACCAGCTAATGATCAAATTAGTCATCAAATTTTAAAGAATAAAATAAGTGCAGAAGTCAAACAAATCAGTGACGAATATCATTGTGTCATTGAAATTGATCATGCTTTTGTTTAAAGAGGAGAAATCCTCTTTTTATTTATCGTGATACTTGTATATACATGATAAAATAATGTTTATGAAAAAAGTAATGTTAGGTGTTTCTTTATATCCAGAACAAGAAACATTAGAAGAAATTGATGCCTATTAAAAAAAAGCATCGACTTATGGTTTTAAAAAAGTATTTACAGGCATGTTTTCAGTATCAGGGACAAAAGAAGAAATTATTGCTTATTTTAAAGATTTTACAAAAATCGTTCATAAATATGGCATGATTGTTTCTGGTGACTGTAATAGTGAATTATTTCATAGATTAGAAGCACAGAAACAGACCTTTCGGTTTTTAAAGATATTGGGGTAGATATTTTAAGAATGGATTTTAGTTTTAACGATAAAAGAGATGCCACTCTTATTAATAATAAAGAAGGTATTAAAATTGAAATGTCTACAAGTTTTATTGATGTCATTGAAACAGCTATTAAAAATGGAGTTAAACCAGAAAATATTTCTACGTGTCATAATTTCTATCCAGAAAGATATACGGCTCCAAGTTTAGAAGCTATTAATGATATTAATAATTATTGGAAAGCTAAAAATATTCCAGTAGCTATCTTTATTTCAAGTTTAGTTAAAGGAAGTCATGGACCATGGCCAGTGAGTGATGGTCTTCCAACCATTGAAGAACATCGAGATATGCCTATAGAAATTCAATTAAAACACTGTTTAGCTTTAGACAATGTAGATGAAATAATCATTAGAAATGCCTATGCTAGTGATGAAGAATTTAAAGCAATCGATCAAGTAATGAAACAAGTGTATGTAGATATTCCTAAAAATGAATCTTTAGGGTTTTTAGCAGATTTTGTGCCCCATGGTTTAACTAAAAGAATACCTTTTAAGATTCATTTAGATAAGGGTATTACTGCTTTGGAAAAAGAAATTTTATTTAATTATCCAAGTCATAGTGATTTAGGTGATTGTATGAATTATATGTTACGTTTACGTAGGACAAGAATGATTTATAAAGGAAAAGAAATTCCATGTCGTCCTTGTGATAAAGCATACTATACAAGGGGTGATGTTGTAATTGTCAATGATAATCTTGTACATTATCGAGGAGAAATTCAAATCGTTTTAAAAGAAATGAAGGCAGATGGTCAAAGAAATTTACTAGGACATATTGATGAAAATGAAATCTTTATTTTAGAACATATTAAAGCAAAAGATGTTTTTACCTTTGTTGAATAAAGCAGATAGAAATCTACTTTTTCTTTTGTTTTTATAGCTAAAAAGAAGAAAATATGACATAATGGTTGAGGTGATATTATGGAAAATACAAAAAAAGAAAAGAAAGAATATACAAAAGATTCATTAGATGATGGAGTCATTACAACAGGTTTTTTAGAAGTATTACCTGATGGATTTGGTTTTATTAGAAATGCAAATTATTTATCAGATCCTCATGATGTCTATGTCTCTCAATCACAAATTTATAAATTTAAATTAAAAACAGGTGATTTTATTACAGGTGTTGTTAGGGAACCAAAAGCATCTGAAAAGTTTAGATCTCTTTTACATATTCAAAAAATCAATCATTATGATTTAGAAACAGCAATGAAAAGAAAATCCTTTGAAAGCTTAACACCAATTTTTCCAAATGAAAAAATTAGTGTTGGCAAAAGTGGAAAAATAGCGATGAGAATGATAGATTTACTTGCTCCTATTGGTAAAGGTCAAAGAGGAATTATTGTTTCTCCTCCAAAAGCAGGGAAAACAACCCTTTTAAAAGATATAGCTTTAGCTGTTAAAGAAAATAATAAAGATATACATATTTTAATTTTATTAATTGATGAAAGACCAGAAGAAGTAACGGATATTAAAGAAGCTGTTGAAGGAGATAATGTGGAAGTTCTTTATTCAACATTTGATGAAACACCAGATCGACATAAAAAAGTATCAGAAATGGTCATTGAAAGAGCAAAACGTCTTGTTGAACATGGTCAAGATGTAATGATTTTATTAGATAGTATAACACGTTTAACACGTTCTTATAATTTGATTTGTTCGCCATCAGGAAGAACACTTTCAGGGGGATTAGATCCAAACTGTCTTTATATGCCAAAGAGATTTTTTGGTGCAGCTAGAAATATGAGAGAAGGGGGAAGTTTGACGATTCTTGCAACTGCTCTTGTAGATACAGGAAGTCGTATGGATGATGTTATTTATGAAGAGTTTAAAGGAACAGGAAACATGGAACTTGTATTATCTCGTACAATGCAAGAAAAACGCATTTTTCCAGCAATCGACATAGCTAAATCTGGAACAAGAAGAGAAGATTTATTATTAAGTGAAAAAGAACTACAAGTGAACCATATGATTCATTATTCATTAAATGGGACACGTGCGAGTCAAAATTTAGATGATGCGCTTTTATTATTTAGAAATACTAAAAATAATGATGAACTTATTGAAACAATGTTAAAAAGAAAAGTAGGATAGAATTTCTATCCTTTTTAAATAGGTGTTATATGATAGAAATAAGACATGAAAAACTTAATATAGAAAAACCTTATAGATGTATTGTTGTTTCTGATATTCATAGTCATTTAGATCGTTTCAAACAGCTTTTAAAAGAAGCACGATATACTACACAAGACTATTTGATTATTGATGGAGATTTTGTAGAAAAGGGAACACAAGCCATAGAAACAGTACACTATCTTCAATATTTACAACAAAAAAGCCAAAGGGTATATGTTTTACTAGGTAATTGTGAATATGCTTTAGATGCATTGATTAATGATGATGATCTTTGTCAAGAAATGTTACATTACTTACGTAAAATTGGTAAAAGTGGAATGATTGATCAAATTGTTTCTCGAAAACATTTAGATTTGAAGAAAGAAAAACCACAAATTTTACAAAAAATTGTAAGAGAATCTTTACAAGAAGAACTTAATTATATAGCGGGTTTGCCTACTTCAATAGAAACCGATGATTTTTTATGTATTCATGCTGGGATTGAAAACAAAAATGATTGGCAAAATGCACCGCTTTCTTCATTTATCGAAAAAAGAGATTTTCAAAAAATAGGTCATTGTTTAAAAAAATATGTCATAGTAGGTCATTTGCCAACGTCAAATTTTTATCAAAGTCAAATTAAAAATGATGTTTTGATGGATTTTGATAAAAAAATAATTAGTATTGATGGCGGAACAGGGGTTAAATTTATCAGTCAATTGAATGCACTTATTATTGAAAATGATGGTATGAATTTAACTTTTAAGAATCATTTTGTACAACCTTTACCAATCTATAGAATAAAACAAGACAAATTTGTAGAAAACAAGGAAAATCATAAGGTTTCCTGGCCAAATTTTGAAATAGAAATTTTAGAAAAAAGAGAAGAATTTTCATTTTGTAAAGTTATTCATACAAACCAAATGTTATGGATCAAAAATGAATTTATTTATTTGAAAAATAAACACTTTTATTGTTTAGATGATTATATTGATCATTTTATAACGGTTCATGAAAATGAAGATGTTAAAGTAATAGGATTATATGGAAAATTTGCCTATATTATCAAAAATAAAGAAATAGGCTGGATAGAAAGCGGATATTTAGAAAAAATATAATTATTTAGAAATCTTTAGAATAATTTAGATTTTTTTTAAGAAATATGGGTTAAAATAAAAAGGAAGGTAAAAATCATGGAACTTAGAATACTTCAGTATTTTTTAATGGTTGCGCGTGAGAAAAATATTACGCGTGCAGCTAAGCAACTACATATGACACAACCTACATTATCAAGACAATTAATGCAGTTGGAAGATGAATTAGGAAAGCCTTTATTTATTCGAGGAAAAAGAAAAATAGAACTCACAGATGAGGGTGTTTTACTTAGAAGAAGAGCAGAAGAAATTTTATCACTTGTTAATAAAACAGAACAAGAGATTACTCAAAGTGAAGAAGAAATGGTTGGTCAAATTATGATAGGAACGGGTATTTTTTCATCTTCACAAACGGTTCTTTCGCAAGTGATTGAAGAGTTTCATGATGAATACCCTCTTGTAAAATTTGATATCTATGTAGGAAATGCGGATTTGATTAAAGAAAGAGTTGATCAAGGATTAGTAGATATTGGGATTTTGTTAGAACCAGTAGATATTTCAAAATATAATCATTTACGTATACCGCTTCAAGAAAAATGGGGAATCATTGTTTCAAAAACTAATTCTTTGGCTCATAAGCCCTATGTTAAAAAAGAGGATTTAAAAGAATTACCATTGTTTTTAACAAATAGAGAAATTGTTCAAAGTGAAATTTCTAATTGGTTAAAAGGGGATGTTTCGTTGCACAGCATGTTTTCTTATAATTTTGCTTCAGCAATTCTTCCTTTTATTCAAGATGATCAAGGAGCAGCGATTACAGTAGAAGGAGCCTATCAGGTGTTAAATCAAAAGAATATTTGTTTCATTCCTTTTTATCCAGAACTATCAACAAATACCGTTTTTATATGGAAGAAATATACACGTCTTTCACCAGTTATTGATAGGTTTATTAAAAAAGTACAAGAATATTTAGAAAAGAGTAGGAGTCTATATGAAAAATAGAAAAAAATTAGTGATTACTTTGATTGGAGTAATCGTCTTAGGAATAGGTTTATTTGTTTATCAAACATTTATAAAAAAACAACTGCATTTTAAAGAAAATATGACAGTAGAAATTAATGGAAAATTTAATCCCAATAGCTATATTAGTGAAGTTGAACATGGAAGTGTTAAAGATGTAGCATGTCAAAGCAAAAATTTAAATATTAAAAAGCTAGGAAAATATGAAGTGACATATACATATAAAAATAGAGAATATACAACAACGATTCAAGTTGTAGATACACAAAAACCTGTATTTAAGGGATTGGATGATTTGACGGTTTCTTTAAATACAACACCGGATTTAAAAGCTGGTGTGGAAGTAAGCGATAATAGTTTAGAAGAAATTAAATACAAAATAGATGATAAAAAAATAGATACCTCAAAAGAAGGCACATATGAAGTTACTTATAGTGCAAAAGATAGTTCAGGTAACAAAACAATAGCCAAAAGAAAAATAGAAGTTATTAAAAAAATCGGAAGTGATAAACAATCAAATGAAAAAGTGGTTTATTTAACATTTGATGATGGTCCATCAGAAAATACTAAAAAAATCATGGATATACTTGCAAAATATGATGCTAAAGCAACATTTTTTGTAACAGGAAGAAATCAAGATTATAATTATTTGATTAAAGATGCTTATAATGCAGGACATACGATTGCTCTTCATACGTATAGTCATGAATATTCAACTGTCTATGCTTCAGTTGATGCTTATTTTGATGATTTAAATAAAGTAGGTCAAATGGTAAAAAAAGAAATCGGTTTTGTACCACATTATATTCGTTTCCCAGGTGGAAGTTCAAATACAGTATCAAGAAGATATTGTCAAGGAATTATGTCAACTCTTACAAAAGAAGTTGTTGAAAAAGGATATCAATATTATGATTGGAATGGAGATTCAACAGATGCTTCAGGAAATCATGTAGCTGTAGATAAGTTGATTAGAAACGGGACATCATGTCATGATAATAATGTCATGATTTTATGCCACGATACACAAGCTAAGGATACCACTGTTCAAGCCTTACCTGCTATTATTGAACACTATAAAAATTTAGGATATACTTTTAAAGGAATTGATGATGCGACATATGCCCCACATCAAAGTGTTAATAATTAATAAAAGTAATGTTCATTTTTGGACATTACTTTTCATTTTATTAATTTCTACTTTTATTTTTTCAATACTTTTTTCTAATAAATCATAATCATTTTGATTTTGTTTAGAAAGGGAATTTTGATCTTGTAAATAAGAGATATAAGCACTGTTTAAAGAGAGCATATCTCCTAGAGTTGTTAAAAAAGCGCCAATAATGGCCTGTTCATCATTTGAAAAACATTCATTAAATGATTGTGAAATGATGACAATCATCTGATTAAGTAAAACAGTATTCATGTAAGGTAGAGACATATAATCACCAATATATTATATGTATCAAAAGATGAGTTGACTGAACGAAATAAATATTTATTGATAAAAAATATAGTTATTAAAATAAAAAACTATTGACAAACAAAAAAAGAGGTATAGTATATAAGCATACATATAAATGAGCGATGAACAAGATACGATTTTACATCCGCTTCCTATAGAGAACATTCGGTTGGTGGAAAGAATGTAGGTAATGATATAAGACCATCACTTGTGAGCTATTTTCTTGAAATAAAAGTAGGGGAATCGTAATTTCTGCGTTAAAGGAATAGCATTATAAAAAGATGTGAAGGGGCGATTAAATATCGCAATCTAAGTGGTACCGCGGAACAAGGTTTTCGTCTTAGCGTAAAGTTAAGCGAAAACCTTTTTATATGTGATGATTGATTTAAAAGAGGGGGATTCATTTATGAATGGTTTACTATTACTTGGATTAAGTGCTTTAATTTTAGTAGTGGCTTATTTATTCTATGGTCGTTACTTAGTTAAAACATGGGGAATTGATCCAAAAGCAACAACACCTGCTGTTGCAAAAGAAGATGGGACAGACTTTGTACCTACAAACAAATGGTCAGTCTTTGCTCATCAATTCTCATCTATTGCAGGAGCTGGACCTGTAACTGGACCAGTTATGGCAATGATGTTTGGTTGGCTACCAGCTTTTTTATGGGTTATCGTTGGTGGTGTATTCTTTGGTGCTGTACAAGATTTTGGAGCACTTTATGCTTCTGTTAAAACAGAAGGAAAATCAATGGGACAAATCATTGAAAAATATATTGGACGTAAAGGTAAAAAATTATTTTTCTTATTCTGTTGGATTTTTACTTTAATTGTTATTGCAGCTTTCGCTGATATGGTTGCTGGAACATTTAATGGAATTAGTGCTGATGGGGCTAAACTTGCTCCAAATGCAAGTGCTGCTTCAATTTCAATTTTATATGTCTTTGTAGCAATGGCCTTTGGTTTATTCTTGAAAAAAGTTAAACTAGAAGGTTTACCAAAAGTGATTCTTGGTATTGCTTTAATTATTGCTATGTTAGCACTTGGAATTATGTTTCCAGTATATGCTACTAAAACAACTTGGATCTATGTTGTCTTTGTTTATATTTTCTTTGCTTCAGTTACACCTATGTGGTTACTTAAAACACCACGTGATTATTTAACAACATTCTTATTTATCGGAATGATCGTTGCTGCTGTTATTGGTGTATTTGTAAGCAATCCAACAATTACAACACCTGCTTTTGTAGGATTTAAATCTGCTTCAGGAAGTTATATCTTCCCAACATTATTTGTTACAATTGCTTGTGGTGCTGTTTCTGGTTTCCATTCACTTGTCTCATCTGAAACAAGTTCAAAATTAGTAGAAAACGAAAAAGATATGTTACAAGTTGGTTATGGTTCTATGTTACTTGAATCATTACTTGCTATCTTAGTTATCGTTATTGTTGGTGCTTTACCAAACTTAAAAGCATCGGGTGTCTTAGATAGTACACTTGCTAATATGGCTTTAGCTGATACAGCAACACCATTTACTAAATTCTCAGCTGGTGTTACTGGTTTAGTTGCTCAACTTGGTTTACCTCAATCTTGGGGATTATGTATTATGACAATGTTTGTTTCAGCTCTTGCTTTAACTTCATTAGATGCTGTTGCAAGAATTTCAAGAATGTCTTTCCAAGAATTCTTTGAAGTAGAAGAAGGACAAGAACCAAGTGGTTTAGTTAAAGTTTTAACTAATAAATACGTTTCAACAATTATTTCTTTAGTTTGTGGATATTTATTAAGTTTAGGTGGATATGTTAATATTTGGCCATTATTTGGATCAGCTAACCAATTATTAGCTGCAATGGTTTTAATTTCATTAGCTGTTTTCTTAAAAGTTACTGGAAGAAAAGGATTTATGTTATATATCCCAATGGTATTAATGTTCATTGTTACAATGACAGCATTAGTACAAGCTATCTATGGAATCGTTATGAAATTATTTGTAACTGGTGGATTTGTCTTAATGGTTGATGGTTTACAATTAGTAGTCGCAATCTTACTTGTTGCATTAGGATTAATGATTGGTTTCAACTCAGGAAGCAAACTTGTAAAAGAAAAATAAAGTTAAAAAAAGCTTCATTCGTGAAGCTTTTTTTGCGTTTTAGTTCATATAAGAACCACCATTTATATCTATACCTTGACCAGTAATATATTTAGAGGCATCACTTGCTAGAAAGGCAATAACTTTTGCAACATCATCTGTTTCACCTAAACGTCCAAGTGGAATACCAGCAGCACTGTAATTTGTATTAGCTGTCATGTTTGTTTTAATCACACTTGGACAAACAGCATTGACGTTAATGTTATATTCTCCTAAAACTTTTGCGTAACTTTTTGTGGCAGATAAAAGACCACCTTTACTTGCTGCGTAACTTACAGAAGACGCGATACCACCAATTCGTGCAGCCACAGAAGAAATGTTTACGATTTTTCCATATTTTTGTTTTTTCATAGTTTTGCTGGCTTCTCTCATACATAAATGAGCACCTCTTAAATTAATATTCATGCACCAATCCCATTTATCAACATCTAAATCTTCAATAGGAGCTGTTGAGCAAACTCCAGCACTATTAACTAAAATATGAAATGTTGGCATTTTTTCTAAGGCAAATTCAAATAGATGTTCAATATCTTCAGGTTTAGAAACATCAACTTGACATGGATAACAAGAACAACCTGTTTCTTCTTCTAGTTTTTTAGCACTTTCTGTTGCTTGTTCGATGTTTAAATCAGTAAGGACAACTCCTGATAAACCTTTTTGAGCAAGAATCTTGGCACTTTCAAAGCTGATTCCTCCCGCACCACCTGTTACAATAGCATATTTTCCTTCAAATTCTTTATTCATAAAAATTATCTCCTTATCATTATTATAAAAACGAATTGTTTATAAAACTAATAGATAATGAAAACTAAATTAATAGATAACATTTATAAAAGAAAAAATCATTATGTTTTCAAGGATAATTGGTATATAATAGATACCAAAAAGGAAGTGTCAAAATGGAAAAGAAAAGTATATATGCAAAAAGAATAGAAAAGGTTCAAATGTCTTCTATTCGTATTGTTATGGAAAAAGTAGAAAAACTTAGAAATCAAGGAAGAAGCATCGTTTCGTTATGTGCGGGTGAACCTGATTTTAATACACCTGTAGGTATTAAAAAAGCAACAATGGATGCTTTAAATGATAATCAAACACATTATAGTTCTAATCGAGGATATGCAGGTTTAAGACAAAAGGTCGCACAATTATTAAAAGAACAAACAACAATTAATTATGATAGTGAACAAGAAATTATTATGACATGTGGTTGTAGTGAAGCAATTAATAACACTTGTCTTGCTTTTATTGATCCAGGAGATGAAGTTATTGTATTTACACCTGCATTTGTCTCATATCAAAATACTGTTTTATTATGTGAAGGAATTCCTGTAGAAATTCCTTTAAAGTCAAGAAATGGATTTCAAATAGATATTGAAGAAGTGAAAAATAAAATAACTGATAAAACAAAAATGATTATTATTAATAATCCAAATAATCCTACAGGAGCAGTTTATCAAAAAGAAACATTAAAAAAATTGTGTCAAATTGCTCGAGAAAATAATATTTTAATATTAGCTGATGAAATTTATAATCAACTTGATTATGAAAATCAATATGTATCTATTGCATCATTTGAAAATATGAAAGATTATACAATTATAGTTAACGGATTTTCTAAGGCTTATGCGATGACGGGTTGGCGCATGGGATATATTGCTTCGAGTCAAGAAAATATAGATCGTATTTTAAAAGTACATCAATATACAACAACATCACAAATGACATTTGCACAAATTGGAATGGCAAAAGCAATTGATCAAGAAGATGTAAAAGAAGAAGTTCAACATATGCTCCATACGTTTCATGAAAGAAGAACGTTTATTATGGAACAATTAGATCAATGTGAAAATCTTTCATACATTAAACCTCATGGGGCTTTCTATATTATGGTTGATGTTTCTAAAACGGGATTTAATGGACAAGAATTTGCGGATAAGTTACTTGATTATGGTGTAGCTGTTGTACCAGCAAGTGGTTTTGGGAAAGGTTTAAATAATTTTATTAGAATTTCTTTTGCTTCATCAAAAGAAAATATTGAAGAAGCTTTCAGTAGAATTAAAAACTTATTATCAGAGTTAAAAGAAAAATAGAATAAAAATTTATATAAGTTTTAATGATAAATATTCATTAAGGCTTTTTTATTGACATACATTAAATAACACTGTTATAATAACAGTGTTATTTAATAATGGAGGCAATTATGAGGCAAGAGACCGTAGGTGTTACAGAAAACCTATTAAAAAGTGCAACAGAAGAATTTTTAGAAAAAGGATTTATGAAAGCAAGTCTAAGAAATATATCTGCCAAAAGTGGGGTCAGTACGAATTCTATTTATACTCGTTTTAAAGATAAAGAAGGATTGTTTTCAACAATCATCAAAGAAACAGCGGATGGGTTGATGGATATTTATCTTGAAAGTATTCAAAAAGCAACATATAGTCCTGATCTTAATCAAGCTAATCATAAAGGAGAGGAAGGAACAGATTTTGTTTTAGATTATATTTATCAACATTTTACAGAGTTTAAATTGATTTTTTGTTGTTCTACCGGTTCTCAATATGAACATTTTTTAGATGAACTTGGAAAAATCGAAGAATCTTATTACCAAGAGCTTGTTGATAAATATGGTAAAGAAGGTTTTACAGTAGATCCATTCTTTATTCATGTATTTTGCCGGGCAGGATGGCAAACGATGTATGAACTTGTTGCACATGATTGTTCTTATAAAGAAGCTCAATCATTTATGAATAGCACAAAGTTATTTAATGTTGCTGGCTGGAAAGCAGTTATGGGGATTAATGAGTAAATAGACAGGGAAACCTGTCTAAAGTTAACATCAATAGTTAGCAAAAGCTAACTTATAGGAGGGATTTTATGAAAGAAAAGAAAGAAAGTACATTATCGAAGTTGATGCACTTTGCAGGGAATCATAAGTTTTATGTTTATGCTTCATGTATTTTAGCTGCTATGAGTGCTTTTATTGCTTTAGTTCCTTTTTACGATATGTGGCGTATCCTCAAAGAGGTATTAGAAGTAAGACCAAACTTCAATGAAGCAATCCATATTAAAAGCTATGGATGGCATGCTGTTATATTTGCTTTGCTTGCAATGGTTTTTTATATTGCAGCTTTAATGTGTTCACATAAAGCTGCGTTTAGAGTACAAGCAAATATGCGAACAAAAATGATGGAACACATTATGAAGCTTCCTTTAGGATATGTTGAAAGTCAAGGAAGTGGAAAAATCAGAAAAATTGTGGTGGAATCAAGTGCTGCAACAGAAACGTTTTTAGCACATAACGTGCCAGATAAAGTTGTTTCTAAAGCAACACCAATTGGTTTGCTTATTATGATGGCAATCTTTGATTGGCGTTTAGGTTTAATGAGTCTTATTCCAGTAATCATTGCCTTTGTTTTAATGTTTACAGCAATGATGGGACCAAAGATGGCAGAAGATATGAAACAATATCAAAATGCTTTGGAGACTATGTCATCAGAAGCAGTTGAATATGTAAGAGGAGTACCGGTTGTTAAAACTTTTGGACAAACAATTTTCTCTTTTAAAAGGTTTAAAGAAGCAATAGATGAATATGAAAAATGGACGTTGGATTATACAAAGAGTATGATGAAACCAATGGTTTGTTTTACAACTTTTGCTAATGGTATCTTTGCTGCGTTAATTATTGCTGCTTTTTTATTTGCGGGAAATCAAATTACTGATCAATTTATTTTAAATCTATTCTTCTATATTTTAATTACCTCTATTTTAACGACAACTTTAATGAAAGTTGCTTATGCAGGTGAATCGCAAATGCTTGTAGAAGATGCTTTAAATCGTATGGATTCAATTATGAAGGCACAACCGTTACCTGAAAGTAAACAAACACAAATACCAAGTGATGCTTCTATTGATATAGAAAATATCAGCTTTACGTATCAAGACGCTTCAACCAAAGCCATTGATAACTTAAGCATGCATATTAAATCAGGAGAACATGTTGCTTTAGTTGGACCAAGTGGTGGTGGTAAAACAACCGTTGCTTCTCTTATATCTCGTTTTTGGGATGTAAGTGAAGGAAATATTAAAATAGGACATGTTGATGTCAAAGATATTGAACAAAAAGCATTAATGAATCAAGTATCTTATGTTTTCCAAGATAGCCACTTACTTAAAATGAGTATTTTAGAAAACATTCGTATGTCAAGACCAAAAGCAAGTGATGAAGAAGTCATGCAAGCTTTAAAGAATGCCCAATGTCAAGATATTATTGATAAATTTCCTGATGGAGTTCATACTGTTATAGGTTCAAAAGGTGTTTATGTTTCTATGGGAGAAAGTCAAAGATTAGCCATTGCTAGAGCTTTTTTAAAGAATGCATCGATTCTTATCTTAGATGAAGCAACAGCCTTTGCTGATCCTGATAATGAGGTGCTTGTTCAAAAAGCTTTTGAAAAACTTTCAAAAAATAAAACGGTTGTCATGATTGCACATCGTTTATCAACGATTATAAATGCGGATTGTATTTATGTATTAGAAAATGGATGTATTGTTGAAAGTGGTAAGCATGAAGAATTATTAAAAACAAAAGGTGTTTATGAACATATGTGGCATCAATATAATCAATCTGTAAAATGGAAAGTACAAAAGGGGGATGAAGAATAATGATTGAAAAATTAAAACATAAATATGCTTTATCTTCTAAAGGAGCAAAAGATATGGTAAGAGCCTTTGTGGCAGTGACACTTTCTAATCTTGTTTTAATGCTCCCTGTGGGACTACTTTATGTATTATCATCTTATTTATTAGACCAACAATTACCTAAAGAAAAACTTACTTTCTTTATTGTTGAGATTGTTGTAATTTTGATTTGTATCGCTTTAACCACAGTTTTTCAATATCGTTCTACTTTTTTATCAACATATATTGAAAGTGGTGTTAGACGTCGTACACTTGCAGAAAAGTTAAGAAAACTTCCTTTATCCTATTTTGGTAAAAAAGATTTAGCGGATCTTACAAATACAATTATGTCTGACTGTGCTCTTTTAGAAACAGCAAGTTCTCATTGGATTCCTGAATTAATAGGAGCCATGATTTCAACAACAATTATTGTTATCAGTTTATTTTTCTTTGATTTTCGTATGGCTCTTGCTGCTATTTGGGTGATGCCAATTGCATTTGCAATTGTCCTTTATTCAAGAAAAGCAATGCGAAAAACGCATGAAAAAACAAATGAATATCGTATCAATTGTTTGGATGGTATTCAAGAAGGATTAGAAACATTAAGAGATTTAAGAGCGAATAATATGTGTGATACGTATATGAAATCTCTTAATAAAAAAATCAAAGCTGTTGAAAATCATGCTATCTTTGCAGAATTTACGAATGCTGCTTTTGTTTGTAGTGCTCAAATGATTTTAAAACTTGGGATGGGAACAGTTACCCTTGTCGGAAGTTATTTATTAGTAAAAGATGAAATTACAGTTCTTACATTCTTTATGTTTTTACTTGCTGTGACACGTATGTATGAACCTTTACAAATTTCTTTACAAAATTTATCTGCCATGATTAGTCTTGATACTAATTGTAAACGTATGGATGAGATTTTATCCCATGAAGAACAAACAGGGGGTGATATACTTACAAATGAAGGGTATGATATTGTATTTGATCATGTGGCTTTCTCTTATAATCAAAAAGAAAAAGTATTATCAGATGTATCATTTGTCGCAAAACAAGGAGAAGTCACAGCATTAATTGGACCAAGTGGTGGTGGTAAAACAACCATTTCTCGACTTGCTGCACGTTTTTATGATATTAATCAAGGAAAGATTACCGTTGGGGGAATGGATGTTTCAAAGGTTGAACCTGAAAAATTATTAGAACTTTATTCAATTGTTTTTCAAGATGTCACATTATTTAATAACACAGTTATGGAAAATATTCGTATTGGTAAAAAGGATGCAACCGATGAAGAAGTGATTGCTGCTGCAAAATTAGCGCATTGTGATGAATTTGTTGGAAAAATGCCTGATCAATGGAATACAATGATTGGTGAAAATGGTTCTGAATTATCAGGAGGGCAAAGACAAAGAATTTCTATTGCCAGAGCCTTCTTAAAAGATGCTCCAATTATCTTAATGGATGAAGCAACAGCTTCATTAGATGTAGATAATGAATCATTGATTCAAGAATCTATTTCTAAATTAATCGAAAATAAAACTGTTTTAATTATTGCTCATCGAATGAGAACGGTAGATGGGGTTGATAAAATTGTTGTTTTAAAAGAGGGTGTTGTTGCTGAACAAGGTAAGCCACAAGAATTAAAACAACAAAAGGTGATTTATAAACATATGGTTGATATGCAAATGCAATCAAATGCATGGAAATATCAATAAATTTAAAAGGAAAACTTGATTATTTTTGCTTAAGTTTTTTCTTTATAAGAATATATTTCGGTAATAAAATACTTGCACGATAATAAATAATCATTTATACTGTATAACAAATTCATGAAATAGGGGGAATTGACATGATTGATACAGGGGATACAGGGAAAGAGGCAATAAATTAAAATAGAGTTCAAAATAGACTCTATTTTAATTTACTATTTACTATCGTAATTTACAAATGAATGATTTGCTAAAAATTCATCAGCTTCTTTTATAAGTTGATTTAATTTTTCATCTTCTACTTCTAAGCTTGAACCATACAACTATTATAAGTTTCTAAAAGAGAAGCTAAAGAAATACCATGAGGTTTAATATCTTTATATTGATCAAAATCAATATTTGTTGGATCTTCAGAGAGTTGAGATAATCTCATCCAGCCAAATCTAAATCCTTTTTCATTGTTTTCTATGACTTTTAAAATAAATTATTCTCTATTGATTGGAATAACCGTATAAGATACAATTTATTTACTAAAAGTAAAAACTGAGGAGAATTATTATGAAAAGTACTAAGACACAAAAAATGTATATTACACTAATCAGTGTGATGAAACAAATAAATGCTTTAGAAGAACATCTCTACATAAAATTAGTCAATCGTACCCATCGTGGCATTAAACTGACAGTACAGGGACAAAAAAATTATGATGAAGCTAAAATACTTATCGAAAATTCAGATAATTATTTGAATAAAATCCAAGAGAAAACATCTTCTATGATTCATATTGGTTCTTCATTTTTAAATTCGGCAAAAGAATTTATTGATTTATGGCATAGTATACAAACCTTAATACAACGTTATAAATTACGTGGTGTTCCTTATGGAGGCAATCATGATAAAATCATGGAAGTTTATCAATCGTTAGGAATAAAATTTGATTTTTTAATTGGTGCCTTTAACTCAAGTCAAATTCTATTTTTTGCTTCTTGCAAACAGTTAGGAACTTATAACGTTTGTGTAGCTCTGCCTAGAAGTCATCCACTAGCAAAAAAGAAAAAACTTTCAATTACGGATTTATATAATGAAAAACTTTTATGTGTCAGTAGTGGGGATTGTTTAAATATTGATGATTTTAGAAAGAATATGCAAATGTTTTATCCTCAAATTATTTTAGAGGATGTCGGTTACTTTTATGATTTAGATACATTCAATCGTTGTGAAGAAGAAGGTTGTCTTTTATTAACACTTGATGCTTGGGATATTATTCATCCTTCATTAATTACTTTACCAGTTGATTGGTCTTATCAAATGCCATATGGCTTGCTTTGTCAAAAAATCCCTCAAAACAAGTTGAGGAATGCTTAAAGGAAATTGATAAATATGTCAAATAGAACAAAATTACAATTAGAAGAAGCATTTAAAGAACTTTTATTAGAAAAAACATTTCATAAAATAACAATTAAAGATTTTACGGATAAATGTCATATAAGTCGCATGGCTTTTTACTATCATTTTCGAGATTTGTATGATTTGACAGAATGGATTTTAATAGAAGATGCTCGAAAAGCTTTGAATGAAAAGAAAGATTATGCGCATTGGAAAGAAGGACTTTCTAATATTTTTGAAGCGGTTTATATTAATAAACCATTTATTTTAAATGTCTATCATGATATTTCTCGAGATAAAATTGAAAAAATATTATTCAAACTTGTTCATGAATTGATAGAATCTATTGTTGAAGAAAGAAGTAAAGATTTTTTAATTTTAAATCAACAAAAGGATTTTATTGCTCATTTTTATAAATATGGGTTTGTTGGTGTAATGTTGGATTGGATTGACTCGGGAATGGATGAAGATTATCAAATGATTCTAGATGATTTAGAAATGACGGTATTAGGAACAATCGACTTATCGATACAAAACTTTACAAATAAGAAGAAGTGATAAAAAATTTATCATTTCTTTTTTATTGTAAATTTTATCTAAAATAGGGGAATGCTATGATTGAAGTGTAAAAAGAAAGGTGGAGTTGTTTATGAATCGTAAAAGTTTAACGATTGCTGCAACAACAGCGACGGCCGTCTCATCAGCAGTCCTTGTTGCTAAAAAAGTAAAGAATAATAAAAAGGATGAAAAGATAAATACGTATCGAAATACAGAATTAGGAAAGTATGATAAAAATGATAAAGGAATTTATTATACAAATGGAAATTATGAAGCTTTTGCCAGACCTAAAAAACCAAAAAATATTGAAAATAAAAATGCATATTTAATAGGAAGTGGTCTAGCAAGTTTAGCGGCAGCTTGTTTCTTGGTAAGAGATGGACAAATGCCTGGAAAAAATATTCATATTTTAGAAGCAATGGATATTGCCGGTGGTGCCTGTGATGGTATTTTTGATCCTTCTAGAGGTTATATCATGCGTGGTGGTCGTGAAATGGAAAATCATTTTGAATGTTTATGGGATCTATTTAGAAGTATTCCTTCACTAGAAATCAAAGATGCCAGTGTATTAGATGAATTTTATTGGCTCAATAAAGAAGATCCAAATTATTCTTTATGTCGTGCAACCATTAACAGGGGACAAGACGCTAAAACCAATGGACAATTTAATTTAAGTCAAAAAGGTTGCATGGAAATCATGAAACTGTTTATGACAAAAGATGAAGATCTTTATGATAAAACGATTGAAGATGTTTTTGATGAAGAAGTTTTTAATTCAACATTTTGGATGTATTGGCGTACCATGTTTGCATTTGAAAATTGGCATAGTGCTTTAGAAATGAAACTTTATTTTCAACGTTTTATTCACCATATTTCGGGCTTACCTGATTTTAGCGCCTTAAAATTTACGCGTTATAATCAATATGAATCACTTATTTTACCAATGCAAAAGTATCTTGAAAAACATGGGGTTGATTTTCAATTTAACACAGAGGTAACGAATGTTTTATTTGATATTAAACCTGATAAAAAAGTTGCTAAAACGATTGAATGTAGCGTAAAAGGAAAAGAAAAAAGAATTTCCCTTAGCGAAAATGATTTGGTTTTTATTACCAATGGAAGTTGTACAGAGGGTACAATTTATGGAGATCAAAATCATGCTCCTAATGGAAATGCAGAAATACGAACAAGTGGATGCTGGAATTTATGGAAAAATATTGCTAAACAAGATAAATCTTTTGGTCATCCTGAAAAATTCTGTAGTGATATTCAAAAAACAAATTGGGAATCGGCAACAGTTACAACATTAGATGATAAGATTATTCCCTATATTACGAATATTTGTAAAAGAGATCCTAAAATAGGACATGTTGTTACAGGAGGTATTGTCAGTTGTCAAGATTCATCATGGCTTTTAAGTTGGACCATTAATCGTCAAGGTCAATTTAAACAACAAGATAAAGATAAAGTTTGTGTGTGGGTTTATGGATTGTTTACTGATACAATAGGAGATTATGTTAAAAAGCCAATGAAAGATTGTACAGGAAAAGAAATTACCATGGAATGGTTGTATCACCTTGGTGTTCCAGAAGAATTAATAGAAGACTATGCAACCAACAGTGCTATCTGTATACCAACTATGATGCCTTATATTACAGCTTTCTTTATGCCAAGAAGAAAAGAAGATCGTCCGGATGTTATTGTTAAAGATGCAATTAATTTTGCCTTTTTAGGACAATTTGCACATACACCAAGAGATACTGTATTTACTACAGAATATTCGGTAAGAACAGCGATGGAAGCTGTTTATGGTTTATTAGGTGTTGATCGAGGTGTTCCAGAAGTATGGGGCAGTGTTTACGATATTCGAGAACTTTTAGATAGTTCTGTAAAATTAATGGATGGTAAATCACCCTTAGAGATGAATTTAGGTCCTTTAAATATAATCAAAAAGCCTTTAATAAGAAGTATTAAAGGAACGGTTATTGAAAAATTATTAAAAGAGCATCAAATTATAAAAGAAAATGAAAAGTAATTGATTTTTTACCATGAAATTTTAAAAACGTCAGGAAACATTTGATAAAGTGTTTTACCAGCTTGTTGAGGAGATAAATCAAATTTACCAAGAATATAATGTTGGTACATGATAGAAGCGCCACCACAAAAAACATCTAATAAAAGAAGATCTTTATCTTCAAATTGGATGTTTTTATTTTACACATCTCAATAACAGTATTATAGGAATATTGGTAGATAAAATCTCCTAAAGAATTAATACCGGTATAATCAAAAGCATTTTTTAAATAATGAAGCTCTTTACTCATATTAAATAAATTAATGAAGACATCTTCATAATTGTGATTTTGACTACTATGCATATATTGGTCTATGATCCTTTTATAATTATTATTCATCACATCATATTTATCTTTATAGTGACGATAAAAAGAGGATGTTGAAACATGAGCTTCTTTATCTTCTTCTAAAACATATTTATCAATATATTTTTTTATTTCTTCTTCAAAAGGAAGAACATCTTTAGGAAATTCTTCATCGGTCATGTTTGAATTTTTATAACGATAAATGGTAATACTTTTTGTTTGTCAATCAACTGTATAAATTTTGCTGAAGTTATTTTCCAAAGCGTTAAAGATATCAATTATATTAAGAGGAAGATTATTATTTATTTCTTTGTTCATCTTAATCACTACTTTCAAGTCATTTTTATTTAACTTATTATATCACGGTATGATTTTAATGGATACGAAAATGAAAAATAATCTAAATGATTAATAAGTATTTCAAATTACAATTTTTATATATTTGTTTGCCATGCGTTTAAATTATCTAATATATATTGATATACAAGCTGATTTTGTTTTTCGTTTAAGATTTCATGACGCATATTTTCAAAAAGATAGGAATCTACACAGATATAACCTTTAGATTTTATGTTGGAAACAGCTTTGTTGAATTTTACTTCATTTGTAATACAAGGATCGTTTTTACCAGCAATAAATAAAATAGGTAAAGAAGGATTAGACATTGTCCAGTTTTCATTATGATATGTATTTATTACAAGATTAAAGAGGGATTCAAAGCCATTTGCGGTAAAGGTAAAATAACATAAAGGATTTTTGTTATAAGAATCTACAATATTTTCATCACTACAAATCCAACTGTTAGGAATATCTGTATGAAACCTTTTATTAAAAGCTTGAAAACTTAAATTTTGAATCAATTGAGGGCGATAATGATCATCTTTGGTTTTTGAATAGATACGAGCTATTTTTATTCCTATAGGAGCAAGAGGATTATCACTAGGACTCCCACAAACAATTAAACCATCAATATCTTGATCATACTTTTGGCAAAAACAGCGCACGACTAAAGACCCCATACTATGTCCTAAAAGATAGAGTGGGAGATGAGGATATTGTTGTTTAATCATCAAAGTAATTTGATGGAGATCTTCAACGATTGCTAGATGACCATTATCATAAAAATACCCCAAATCATTTTTGTCTTTTATACTTTTTCCATGTCCACGATGGTCATGAATAATACATAAATAACCTTGATTTGATAAGAAATTCATAAAGTCGATGTATCTCTCTTTATGCTCACACATACCATGAGAAATTTGTACAATTCCTTTTGGATTTTCACAAGAAATAATAATGCCATCTAATTTTAGTTGATCATAATTTGATTTTATTTGAAAACTTTTGTACATATTTATCACCTAACTATATTATAACTAAAAAACAAATATTTTGATATGATAAAGAATTTATATAACATAGCTAATTTTTTATGTGTTATAAATTGGTATGATTTTGTTGCCAATAATTTTTAATTTTTTCAAGTTCTGTATCGTTAATTTTTTTAATAGTTGAAATAAAATCATGTGGATATCCGTTAATATGATTGTTATCTAATATTTCAATTAACATTCTTGATTATTCAATCTTGTATATTTTTTGAGAAAAATTATTTTGATCAATACCCCCTCATATCCCAAAAAAATGAATATTCGAAAGCAAAAAGCCATGAATTAGAATTTTCTGGTTTATTTATAGTTTAAGAATTTCCTATGGTTTTAGTTACACAATAATGAATGGATTTTTCTTTTTTGTTTCATACAACATATATTCATTAGTTAAGTTTAAATCCTCAAACAAGGTCTACATCAACATTCTTTAAAAACTTTTTATTATTATATAAATTATACTTTATTTACAAAAATAAAAAGTTGAAGAAAGGCGAAAGTTATTTATGATTCAAAACAAAAAGAAATGTTACATATGCATTGATTTAAAAACCTTTTTTGCTTCTGTTGAATGTTCTGAAAGAAATCTTGATCCTTTTAAAACAAATCTTGTTGTTGCTGATCCTTCAAGAGGAAATGGTGCATTATGCTTGGACATAACTCCAAAAATGAAAGCAATGGGAATAAAAAATAGATGTCGTATATTTGAAATACCAAAAGATGTTGAATATATAACTGTATTGCCTAGAATGAATCTTTATATGGATTATTCGGCTAAAATATATGAAATCTATTTGAGATATGTTTCAGAAAACGATATTCATGTTTATTCAATAGATGAATGTTTTATTGAAATTACCCCCTATTTAAGACTTTATAATAAAAAGCCAAAGGAGTTTTGCGCAAATGTTAATGGATGCAGTATTTGAAGAAACACATATTACTGCAACTGCAGGAATTGGAACAAATCTTTATCTAGCCAAAATAGCCTTGGACATTATTTCAAAACATGTTCCAGACAATATTGGAATGTTGACTGAAAGAATGTATCAAAAATACCTTTGGCATCATCAACCACTTACAGATTTTTGGCATATTGGTGTCGGTACAATGAACCACCTTGAACGAATGGGTATCTACGATATGTATGGTATAACACAATGTCCAGAAGAAATCATGTATAAAGAATTTGGAATCAATGCAGAATACATAATTGATCACGCCTACGGTAAAGAACCAACCACAATTACTCAAATCAAAGCATATGCTCCACAAACGAATTCAATAAGTAATTCGCAAGTATTGTTTGAAGATTATGAATACTATGATGCATTGTTGGTTGTTAAAGAAATGGTTGATCTTTTAGTTACTAGATTAGTTTCAAACCATTTAGTGACAGATAATATATCTTTATATGTTGGATATTCTAGAAGTGATAAAAATTGCCCCGTTACTGGAAGTGGTGGACAAAGGAAACTAACAGTTAGAACAAGTTCATTAAAAATAATCATGAAGGAGTTTGTTGAACTGTATTATTCAAAAGTATTAAAAAACAGTAAAATAAGACAAATTTCAATTTCATTAGGAAATGTTTTGGATGAATACTATGAATCATATGATTTATTCACCAATATAGAACAATTAGAAGAAGAAAGAAACTTACAAAGAGCAATTATTCAAATCAAAGAAAAATATGGTAAGAATGAAATTTTGAAGGGTATGAACAAGCTTGAAAAAGCTACAACAGAAAAACGTAACACATTGGTTGGTGGTCATAATGCAATATAACAATTCTAAAAACAAAAGAGTTCTTAATAGAGCAAAATTATTTCTTTCGTATGATGCTTTGAAAGGATTCAAAGAAAGAATACATGAAAAAGAGAAGATAATAGTAAGTAAACCTGTTTTATCTGAAGATCAATTATATGAGTTAGACTGGAAAATCAAACAAATTAAAGTTGAGATGATGATATCTGTCATTTATTTTGATAAAGATCAATATGTTTACAAAAAAGGAATTGTAACGAATGTAGATTTAGAATATAAAAAATCAATTACTATTGTTGATAAATGTATTTCAATTAATAACATTATAAATATTAATTATAAGTTTTAAAGTTACTTTACATACTAAAGACCAATTTGTTCTTTTTTCTAAAATATGTCTGTAATATGATAATCTATTTTTTGAAAGAAATAAAATTGTATTAAAAAGAGAAAAAAACAATCGAAATCGTTGGGAGAAACTTTACAAATGATTTATTTGAATAAGGAATGCCCGCAAGATATTGCTAATATTCTTTATAATCAAATTGTAGATACAATAATGTGTTCAAAGAAATTAGATCAGTATTTTGAATTAAATGCTAATTCTAATAATGATTCAAATAAAAAAATAATATAAAACTCGAAAATATTTGAAAAGAGTAATTATCGAGAGATAGTTACTCCCTTTTTTTTATTCTTAAATAAAAAAGTCACATACTAGGTGACAAATGGTTCGCAGAATGTCGAATTCTACGAAAGAACTATAGCACAATTAATACTCAAAAGAAACACAATTTTACTTTTTTCTTTATATTTTAAACGAACTGTGTCGTTCAGCAGAAATTTCGACCGTTCAGTAAATAATGATAAGAAAAAGGAGAAAATTATGCAAGAAAAAAAATTGACAATACAAGAGGAATGGTTACTTACAAAGAAAATATCTGTTAAATATTCTACCTATTGTAAATACGAAAATATTATTATAAAACATTTAAATTCTTACTTTAAAGAAAATGATATCAATGAACTGACAGAATTAAAAATCATTAATTATATAGACCATTTAATTAATGTAATGGATTTATCAAAAAGTACAGTTAATACAATTCAAGGAACCCTTAAATCTATTTATAGGTATGGTGAACGCACACATGGATTAAAAAAGCTAGATTTCAATGTTATTAAATTTAATCAAAAATCTAAATCTAAAGAGCCATTGAATAAAGAACAAGAAATAATCGTATGGAATTATTGTTTAGACAATATAAGTAATATGTCATTAGCAATGTCATTAGGATTATATGGTGGGCTTAGAATCGGAGAAATTTGTGCTTTAAAATGGGAAGATATTGATTTTGGTAATTGTACGATTTCTATTACAAAAACTGCGGAAAGATTAAAAAGTGATGATAATAATTCTAAAACAAAATTATTCATTTTAGAACCTAAAACAGAAAGCTCTATTAGAAGTGTAATTTTACCTGATTTTTTAATTAAATATCTTGAAAAGTATAAAAATGAAGCTGCTACAAATAACTATATATTATCAAATAAAAATAAACCCTTAGATCCAAGAACAATACAAAAAAATTTTAAAAAATTCTGCGTAAAAAATAATATCGACGCAACCTTTCACACATTAAGGCATACCTTCGCAACTAACTGCATCAAAATTGGAATAGATGTCAAAACCTTAAGTGAGATACTAGGGCATTCAAATGTAAATATTACTTTAAATCGTTATGTACATACCTCTTTTGATTTTAAAAAACAACAGATTAATAAAATTGTGGCACCCACAAATTCGTAGAATTCGACAATCTATGGTTTTATCAGGGGTGAATTAACAATGTATTGGTACTTTATTTATGATCGATTAAATAACAAAGAGAAAATCATTCACTACTTTAATCAACAATCAAAAACAAAAGCTTTTGTTCCGATGATTGAAAAATGGTTTGGATGTAAAAGTGTAAGGAATTACATTACTAAAGAACTCTATCCACATTATATTCTAGTTCAAAGTAATTTAGACGAAAATGAATTTTTAGAAAAACATAAAGATTTTCTAAAAAATATAGATACAATTGCCAATCTTCTTCAACAAGGAGATATACATAAAATATCTAAATTAGAACAAGAAGTTTATGAAAAAGTCTTCAATCAACATGAAATCATATACCATTCTACAGGAAATCTTGTTAATTCAAAACTAATTGTTGAACAAGGACCCCTTAAAGGATTAGAAGACTATGTAGGAAAGATTAATCGTCATAAAAGAGACTGTTTTTTTATATTGAATGGAATTCAAATCAAAATGCCTTTAGAAGTTATTTCTAAATCATAAGGAGTTAATAATGGCTGTATTTACAAGTATGTATGATCATCCTATGGATAAAGATAAAGAAGAAATGATGAATAAAAATGAAGAACTGTTAAAAGATATGCTGGACTTTGCTATTCAGGAATTAGAAGAAATTGCTGAAGATAATGAAATTTATCTTATTGATAACATGAAAATCTGTAAAGACTATCAAAGCATCTTTGAATGTCTTAAACATAGAGCTTTGAAAAGACAAGGAA
>ERZ791611.442-NODE-442-length-40930-cov-13.931205_pt1 | contig 40930 bp, 36 predicted proteins | sample MGYA00510275_ERZ791611 | MGnify/ENA primary metagenome ERZ791611 (study PRJEB30046, sample SAMN00791912) | human gut metagenome | study: EMG produced TPA metagenomics assembly of the A metagenome-wide association study of gut microbiota in type 2...
AGCTCGGGCTCCGCTTATTGCACCAACCCCGTACGGGCTAAGATACAAAGCCGCTTACCCACGGCGATTCAACAACTGCTGCAACCGGCGCTCCTTGGCTCTATCCAGATACCCAGACGCCAGAATATGCGGTATGGACACCCCGACGGCCAAGCACACGATGATTAACACACCCGTTATCCCGGAACGCAACACAAACATAAAGTTATCTGCATTCAACGAGTTAATGGTCAATATCCCGAATAAGAACCGATACAACAGAACCCCCGGTATCATCGGGATAACCGACGGTATAGCCAGCACCAGCGGCGCTGTGCGGAATTGCTTAGAGGCCCGCATAGCGATGACACTAATAACGGCCGCGGCGAAGAAGGAGGCACCAACCGGTGAGAAACCGGCGAAGACGATCAAGCTGTTTCGAATGAACACGCTGATGGCCCCACCAATCGCAACCACCGGCAACAATCGTTTGGGAATGTTGAAGATGATGGAGAAGCCCATAGCACCGACGATGGCACCGCCGATTTGTAAGGGATATAGAGATTGCGGTGTAATGCTCAGGTGGGTGAAGGTGGAGGTTTTGTCGAAATAGAGGGCCATGCCGATGCCGGCAGCCATGCTACTTACTGTTAACAGTGTGTGTGTGGCACGAGTAATGCCGGACACGATGTGGTTATTGATCATGTCGTCCACGGCATTGATAAGCGGCACGCCCGGTATCATGAACAGCGCCGCGCTGATGCCGGCATAGAGCACCGTCTCACCGGGGAAGAAGCTGCTGATGAGCAAGGCTGGTAAGGTGGCGCAGAATGACGCCAGCGTAATGCACAGATAGATGTTCATCTGATAGTGGCGGCAAACGTTGCGCACATAGAAGCCGAACATGGCGCAAAAAGTGGTAATCCACGCAGTCAAAATGTTACTACCGAATAGGATGGCGAAGGCACCGCACGCAAAGCCGGCACCGGCCGCTGCCAACAATTGTGGGTAACGAGGTGGCGTCTTGGAAATCGTATTCAAGCGCTCCTCGAATTCGTCCAGACTATAGTCATTGTCCAGTGCTTTCCAGGTCAGCTTGCTGAGTACTGACAGCGTGGTCATGTTAACGCCGTGTCGCAACGTTTTGCGGAATATGGTGTAGGACCGGTCGCCGTCGTTAATATTCAGCATCAGCGTGGTGTAACTAATGTGGATATGAATATACTCTCTAGGAATACCCATATACGACGCTGCGCGCATCATGTCACGCAAAATCTGGTTGGTGTTGGCACCATTTTCCATGAGCAACTGCCCTAACAGCAAGAGCAAATCCATTTTGCGCTTTATTTCAAAAAAGGGAGAATCATAAAATCGTTGGTCAGGTTGGGCCGCCGAATCGGTTGACATACGGGGATAACCTCCTTTGGTTAAATACTATTTCCGTGTTTTATTAGTATACCACATTATACGATATACGGGATGAATTTAATTTATATGAGACCGTAGTGATATAACTGTTTGGCATACAGAGTGATTCCCGTGAAATGAACAGCCTCCACCGCAGTTTCTACGAACATATACAATACTTGCGTAGATGATAAACGGAACATAGAAACGCTAGATATTATAAGGGATGTTATCTTTCAAAAAAAATGAAGGAACTTTCACAAAAAAGGTGATAATTTATTGTGAAAAGTGGGGGAGTGTGGTAAAATTTACCATATAGTGGTGAATGAATAAGAGATGAGTAAAAAGGCGGGAGGTGAGACAACGATGTTTATGGGTGAATTTTCGCACACAATTGATACCAAGGGACGCTTAATCATACCTGCCAAAATGCGTGAACAGTTGGGTGATGCGTGCGTAATTACTCGTGGCTTTGATAATTGTCTCGCCGTGTACACGCTGGAAGCATTTGAAAAAATGCGCGAAGGTATGGCTAAGTTGTCGGCTACTAAAAGTAGCGTCCGTGCTTTAAAACGCTTATTCTTCGGCAGTGCGGCTGAGTTGGATTTTGATAAACAGGGGCGCGTGTTGGTACCGGGGTCGCTTCGCAAGTTTGCAGGCCTCGAGAAAGAAGTTGTTGTGGTGGGCACCAGTGACCATGTGGAAATCTGGAGCCGTGAACGCTGGGATACCTACAATGAAGAAGTGGGCGACAGCATTGAATCTCTAGTGGAAGACCTGGATGGCTTGAATTTCTTATAAACTGAACTTTTTGAATTTTAATTAATCTTTTGTAATTAGTGGTTTTTAGTACCGGAAGAGGAGGGTATCGATGGAATTTTCACATGTAAGCGTGCTGCTGAATGAAACAGTAGACGCCATCGTAACCGATCCGGACGGTATTTACGTGGATTGCACACTAGGCGGTGCCGGTCATGCGCATGCCGTTGGCGAACGTCTTAGCGAGAAGGGCATGCTCATCGGGCTAGACCAGGACAGCGATGCACTGGCAGTGGCTACCGAGAGATTACAGGACCTGAAATGCCGGGTACTCACAATCCCCACTAATTTCCACGATTTAAAGAAAGCTCTCACTGATGCTGGGATAACAGCAGTGAACGGTTTCGTTTTTGACCTTGGTGTATCAAGCTATCAGCTCGATACGGCAGAGAGAGGCTTTTCCTATATGCACGATGGACCGCTCGACATGCGTATGGACAAGGATGGCGAATTGACGGCAGCGGATGTGGTGAATACATACTCCGCCGCAGATTTGATTCGCATCATCAAGGACTACGGTGAAGAACGCTGGGCGAAGCGCATTGTTGATTTCATCATCGCAGCGCGACAAGAAGCCCCACTGACTACCACCGGCGAATTGGTATCTGTCATCAAGAAGGCAATTCCCGCCGGTGCTCGTAAGGACGGGCCTCATCCGGCGAAGCGCACCTTCCAAGCGATTCGCATTGAAGTCAATCGTGAACTGGCTATCCTTAAGGAAAGCTTTACCGATGCAGTATCGATGTTAAAGCCGGGTGGCCGTATCGGCGTTATTACATTTCATTCCCTAGAGGATCGTATTACAAAGCAAACATTTAAAGAGTTAAGTACAGGTTGTATTTGTCCGCCGGAGTTGCCAGTGTGTGTGTGCCATCATACGGCAACCGTGAAGGCGCGTAACAAAGCTATTGAGCCCAGTGAAGCTGAAGTGACCGCAAATCCGCGGGCCCGCAGCGCTAAGCTACGAATAGCTGAAAAAATTTAGGTATGGTAAGGGGGCAGATTCGTATGGCAGTTAATAAAGCGGCTGATTGGTGCATAGCGTCGGCAAAGCCTTATATAGCAAATAGTGGAGCAACAAAAACAGCGGGTCATGTTGGACGTCGTCACAAATCGTTAGCATCGGGTCTGGCTTCGTTATGGGCTCTTTTGACATTAAAAGGCGTACATGATGAAATGCGTCAGGTTGTTAGCCTTTTCTTAGTTTTAGTAATCGCTATTACTGCGTTTTCAGTAATAAAAGCTGTAAATACAAAAATCGGTTATGATGTAGTCGATATGCAGAAGGAAGTGGTGCAGTTATCTAAGCAGAATGATGAGTTGCGGTTGAACGTGGCTGAACTGAATTCCCCGACGCGCATCCAACAAATCGCGCAAGATAAATTGGGGATGGTTTTACCGGACGCTTTTGTGTACAATAGCAAAGGTACCACTGTAGAACGCGATGTGCAGGTAACTAAACGCATCATCGATTAGACTATAGTACGGGCAGCCCCTTTGCGGGCTGCTTTCCTTGTTTGAACGGAGGACTTACGAATGAAAACAATAGCGCAAATTGCAGAATTACTTACGGATGTTAAAATTACAGGCGCCACTGATGTGAATATTACCGATGTAACCGCTGACTCTCGTCAGGTGAAACCGGGTAGCTTGTTTATTTGCTTAGATGGTGCTCATGTAGACGGCCATGCGTATGCAGCGAAAGCTGTAGAAGCCGGTGCCGCTGCTTTGTTGGTATCGAAACCGGTTGACGTACCGGCGAACGTAACGGTATTGACTGTTGCTGATACGCGCGAAGCTATGAAGGCCTGTGTGCCTTTCTTCTTCGATTATCCGGGCTGCAAAATGCGCATGATCGGTGTTACCGGTACTAATGGTAAAACGACGACCACCCACATCATTGGTCACATCTTACGTGCCCAGGGCTATAAAGTGGGGATTATCGGTACCGTACATGTGTTGATTGGCTTAAAAGCCTATCCGATTCACAACACTACGCCGGACGTTGTTGACTTGCAGCGCATTTTGGCACAGATGGTAGACGAAGGGGTAACGCACTGTGTTATGGAAGTTTCGTCCCATGCGTTGGCTTTAGGCCGTGTGGCCGGCGTTGAATATGACACGGCGGTGTTCACGAACTTAACGCAGGATCATTTGGACTTCCACAAAACCTTCGAAAATTACCTAGCTGCTAAATGCAAGCTGTTCGAACAGGTAAGTCGTCCGAACCAGCATAAAGCCGGCAAAGGTGCGGTTATTAACATCGATGACGCTTATGGTCATCGCGTTGTTGAAAAGAACAGCGCACCGCTCATCACCTATGGTACGAAAGGGCAGGGCACATTAGAAGCCGAAAACCTGACCATTACGTCGAAGACCTCCGCTTACGACATTCGTTACCATGGCGAAGTATATCCAATCCATATGCGCATTACCGGCTTGTTCAATGTATATAATACATTAGCTGCTATTGGCGCTTGCTTACATGAACGCGTAGCCATGGAAGACATTGTGAAGGCATTGAGTAATTTCACAGCCGTTCCGGGTCGTTTCGAGTTAATCGAAGAAGGCCAGCCGTTTGCTGTTGTGGTTGACTACGCACACACGCCGGATGGCTTGGAAAATATTTTGGAAACGGCTAAGGAAATTACAGAAGGCCGCATTTTGGTTGTCTTCGGTTGCGGTGGTGACCGCGATAACACGAAGCGTCCGATTATGGGCCGCATTGCTGCGAAGTTCGGCGACCACATTTTCGTAACCTCTGATAATCCGCGTACGGAAGATCCGAACAAGATTGTGGAACAGGTAGCAGCTGGTGTAAAAGAAGCGTTGCGTCCGGGTACGGATTACACGGTTATCGTTGACCGTCGCACTGCTATCCATGCAGCGATTAAAGAAGCCAAAGCCGGCGATGTGGTTATCATCGCAGGTAAAGGTCATGAAGATTACCAGATTTTGAAAGATAAAACGATTCATTTTGATGATCGCGAAGTAGCACGTGAAGCGTTAAAGGAGAGATAATAATGGCGCAGTTTACGCTTGAAGAGGTTTTAGAGGCTACCGGCGGGCAGTGTGCACAACAGGCAGCATCGGCCATAACATTTACAAAGGTATCGACAGACACGCGCACCTTAACAGAAGACTCCTTGTTTGTGGCTTTAAAAGGGGACACCTTTGATGGTCATAACTTCTTAGCAACGGCCAAGGAAAAGGGAGCCCTCGGCGCCATCGTAGAGACGGGCCGCGGCATTGATGGTTTGGTGTGCATCGAAGTGCCGTCACCGTTAGCGGCCTATCAGGCGTTGGCTCGCTATCATCGTCGTCGCTTCAACATTCCGGTAGTTGCCATTACCGGTTCGTCCGGTAAGACCACCACGAAGGAATTGGTGGCTACCGTACTTAGTGCGCAGTTCAATGTATTGAAAACAGAAAAGAACTTCAACAACGAAATCGGCTTACCGAAGACGTTGTTGGAATTGACGCCGGAACACGAAGCCTGCGTCGTTGAAATGGGGATGCGTGGCTTAGGTCAAATTGAAGAATTGGCCTTAATCGCTGAACCGACCGTTGGTGTTATTACTAACGTTGGCACCAGCCACATTGAGCTCTTAGGCTCTCAGGAAAAAATCGCGCAGGCGAAAAGCGAATTGGTACAGCATATCGGTGCTGACGGCACAGTAGTGCTCAACGAAGATGATGACTTCGTACGTGCTATGGGCACGCTGACGGAAGGCAAGAAAATCTTCTACGGCATTCATCGTTCCGCTACCGTAACCGGTTCCCAGCTTCGTTACAAAAAGGACGGCATCAAATTCACATGCCGTTGCTTCGATGAGTTATTCGATGTGTTCTTGCCTATGATTGGCGAACACAATGTATACGATGCCTTGGCGGCGGTTGCCGTAGGCCGTGCCTTAGGCGTACCGAGTCAGAAAATCGCTCGTGCGTTAGGTGATTTCAAAGGCATGTCCATGCGCCAGGAAATTATTTCCTTCCCGGATTTTGTAATCCTCAACGACGCGTACAATGCGAATCCCGGTTCCATGACCGAATCCATCAAGGCCCTTGGTCAGCTTGATGGGAAGCGCAAAATCGCTATGCTCGGCGATATGCTCGAGCTTGGTGACTACAGCGAACAGGCCCATCGTGAAATTGGTAAGCTCTTAGCCGACGAAGGCTATGGCGCCGTGTTCACCTTTGGCGAAGCCGCTAAATTCATTGCTAAAGCAGCGAAGGAAAACGGCGTGCCGTTTGTAAAGGTATGTGACAGCCACCTCGATATGGCTATGGCGTACCGTGATATTCTCACCAAAGGCGATGTAATCCTCGTAAAAGGGTCCCGCGGTCTTCGCATGGAACGCGTGGTCGAAGAGTTAAAAGAGGCTTCCTCGGTGTAAAAACTTAGCATGCAATTAAGGATTTTATTTGCATTACGCCGCTATATGTACTACTATATATAGCGGTGCTGTTTTTATATACAACAAGATAGGAGCGGTTTTTAATGGATATGCATGTGTTATATGCATTTATTACAGCCTTAGTTTTGGCTTTGATTTTCGGGAAAATTGGTATCCCCATGTTGAAACAACTTCACGCCCGTCAGAGTATTCGTGAAGATGGTCCGAAGGCGCACTTGGCGAAGGCCGGCACGCCGACCATGGGTGGTATTTTCATATTATTGGCCATGGTGATAACGGTGTTGATTTACTCGCCGTGGAGCACCATGATGTGGATTTTGCTGTTCTTGACCTTAGGTCATGGACTCTTAGGCTTCAGTGATGATTTCATCAAGTCGGTGAAAAAACGCAATCTCGGCTTGACGGCTAAGCAGAAATTTGCCGGTCAGATCTTCATGTCTGCCGTATTCTGTTATATTGCTACTGAAATTATTACCTTACCTACCACCTTGTGGATTCCGCTAACTCATATTACAATTGATGTAGGCTATTTCTATTATTTGTTAGTTTTCATCATCATCGTCGGTACTACCAATGCGGTTAACTTAACCGATGGTCTTGATGGTTTGGCTGCCGGCACGTCTGCAGTAGCTGCCATTGCGTATACGGTAATTGGCATGTTAGTGGATAAGCCTAGTGTGACGATTTTCGGTATCGCTTTATGTGGCGCCGTGTTAGGTTTCTTGTACTTTAATGCTAACCCGGCTAAGGTTTTCATGGGTGATACAGGTTCGTTAGCATTAGGTGGTGCATTTGCTGGTATGGCTATTCTGACTAAAACAGAATTGTTGTTGATTATTATTGGCGGCGTATTCGTTATGGAAACGTTGTCCGTTATTATTCAGGTCGTGTCCTTTAAAACACGTGGTGTTCGCGTCTTCAAGATGAGTCCGATTCACCATCATTTCGAATTATCCGGCTGGGGTGAACAGAAGGTTGTAACGCGCTTCTGGATGGCCGGTTGCGTTTGCGCGTTAGTAGGTTTATTGATTTATAGTTTGCGATAGGCGGCGGAACACATGGATTACAAGGGTAAAAAAATTATCGTTCTCGGTGCCGGCACCAGCGGTGTAGGTGCTGCTCGAGTGTTGGCGCGGTTAGGAGCCGAAACGGTATTGGCCGATCGCAATGAAGCGGCTGTATCCGACGCAGAACGGGACGAGCTTACAGGCTTAGGTGTGACGGTCATCACCGGCCGTCAGGACGAATCCATGCTGGCCGGTGTGGATCGTGTTATCGTGTCCCCAGGCATTCCTTTGACAGTGCCGTTTTTGGAGGCGGCCTGTGAAAAGGGTATAGAAGTAGTTGGTGAAGTGGAGCTGGCTTACGAAGTATGCAAAGCTCCTATTTTAGCGGTAACCGGTACAAATGGTAAAACGACGGTTACCACCTTGCTCGCGAAGGTGATGGAGTTAACGGGCAAGCATATCTCCGTTGGTGGCAACATCGGCGATTCCTTAAGTGAACAGGCTTTGGCAGCACCGGCTGACGGTATTGTCGTAGCCGAAGTGTCTAGCTACCAGTTGGAAAGTGTTAAGACCTTCCGTCCTATTGGGGCGATTGTGCTGAACGTAACACCTGACCACTTGCAGCGTCATAAGACGATGGAAGCGTATGCAGCAGCGAAGGCTAACATCTTCCGTTGCCAGGAGGCTGGTGATTTCACAGTGCTGAACGTGGATGACCCCATTGTGAAGGCTATGGCGCCGAAGGTGCACGCAAAAATACTTTGCATCAGTCAGCAAGGTACGGTGACTGATGGAGCGTATTTTTCGGACGGTACTTGCTATGCCGTAAAGGACGGTAAGGCAGTGCCGGTTGTAAAGGCGGCGGACCTCTTGATTCCTGGTCAGCACAACATTGAAAACGTGCTGGCAGTGATTGCGTTGGCCTATGCCTTAGGCGTTGACCCCGTGGCGATGGGGGAGGCCATTCGTCACTTTGGCGGCGTCGAACATCGCATCGAAAAGACCGCGGTTATCGACGGCGTTACCTATTATAATGATTCGAAGGCAACCAATACGGATTCGGCCATTAAAGCGTTGGAAGCGTTTACAGCACCTATCGTGCTCTTAGCCGGTGGTCATGATAAAATGACGCCGTTGGCCGATTTTATGGCGGAAGTGAAGAAAACTGTAAAAGACTTAGTCCTCATGGGCGAAGCGGCGGACCGTTTTGAAGCGGCGGCGCGCGATGCAGGCATTACCGCTATTCACCGCGCTAACTCCATGGAAGAAGCGGTTCGAATGGGGCAGCAGCTGGCGAAACCGGGAGACATTGTGTTACTCTCTCCGGCGTGCTCCAGCTTTGACTGGTATTCTTGCTTCGAGGAGCGTGGCGACGATTTTAAAGCAAAAGTTCGTAAGCTTATGAAATGAGGTAAAGAGGGATGAAGCGCGTTATTATATCCGGTGGTGGTACGGGCGGTCACATTTACCCGGCCATTACGATTTATAAGGAAATTGCGTCTATGACCGATGCGGAATTTCTGTACATTGGTACCGATAAAGGCTTGGAAGCGGGCCTGGTACCGAAGGAAGGTATACCGTTTCGCACCTTGCCGGTTCAAGGGTTAGATCGTCATTTATCGTGGCGAGCCTTAGTAACCTTAGGCAAGACGATGGGGTCGCTTGTTATGGCGAATCGGATTATATCGGATTTTAAACCAGATATCGTTATCGGTACCGGCGGTTATGTGTGCGGTCCAATCCTGTTGGCGGCGGCACTCCGTCATGTGCCGACCTTGATACAGGAACAGAATATTATCGGTGGTGTTACCAATAAGATTCTGAGCCGTTTTGTCGACGTTGTAGCCGTTGGCTTTGAAGATGCGAAGAATGCCTTCAAGAGTGCTAAACGCGTGGTGTACACCGGCAACCCGGTTCGTCCGGAAGTGCTCGTAGACACCCGTGAAGGCGGTCGTCATCATTTCAAATTGAAACCTGACGAGTTTGCCGTGCTCATCGCCGGTGGTTCTCGTGGCGCTCGTAGCATCAACAACGCCATGATTGACGTACACCGTCATTTCAAAGACCGTCCGGGCATTAAGCTCATCCATGTAACCGGTGAAGGTGAGTACGACCGCGTGTTGTCTCAGCTGGGGGTTACTGATGGTGAAAGCTTTAGCTCGTCGTCGTTAATCGTGCCGTATTTGCACGAAATGCCGAAGGCGTTGGCAGCCGCCGATTTGGCTGTATTCCGTGCCGGTGCCGTTGGCCTGGCGGAGTTAACCGTTCGCGGCGTGCCGTCTATTTTGATTCCTTATCCGTACGCGGCAGAGGATCATCAGACGTACAACGCAAGAGCGTTGGTAACCGGTGGGGCTGCGCGCATGATTGTGGACAGCATGTTAACCGGCGCCGATTTAATCAGTGAAATTGAATATTTTAAGCAAAATCCAGGCGACTTAGCGCGCATGGCCGAAGCTGCGAAGGCCCTTGGCCGTCCGCAGGCAGCCCATGACATTGCAACCTTAGCTTTGGAAATTGCGAAATAGTGAGTAGTGAGGAGCGAACAACCATGTTAGATGGTATTCATAACATACATCTTATCGGCATTGCCGGCTCGGGTATGCGGGCCATTGCCAACATTTTAATCAGTCAGGGATTCGCCGTATCCGGTTCGGATATTAAAGAATCCGCTGTTACGGAGCGCTTCCGTAAAATGGGCGCCGTAATCCATATTGGACATAACGGTGCTTACGTGAAAGGCGCAGATGCTGTGGTACGCTCTACAGCTATTCACGATGACAATCCGGAATTGGTAGCCGCTCGTGAAGCAGGTATTCCGATTCTCCATCGTTCGGACATCGTAAAAGCCGTTTTGGACGTAACGAAGGGCATTGCCGTTGCCGGTGCCCATGGCAAGACGACCACTACGTCTATGTTGGGCCAGATCTTCTTCGAAGCCGGTGCTGATCCTAGCGTTATCATTGGCGGTGAAGTGGATTACTTGCAAGGCAGCAGTCGTTGGGGCCGCGGCGAATACAGCATCGCTGAAGCAGACGAAAGCGACGGCTCCTTCTTGAAATTGAATCCGAAGCAGATTGTCATTACGAACATTGAAAATGACCACATGGACCATTATGGCACGTTAGAAAACCTTCGTCGTGCCTTTGGCCAGTTTATCGAAAAAATGCCGAAGGATGGCATTGCCGTTGTTTGCGGTGAAAACGAAGGCCTGCAGGCCGTTATGCCTACGGTTGACCGTACCTTTGTTACCTATGGCTTTGGCGAAAACAACGATTACCAGGTAAGCGGACTTCATTACGAAGAAGGCAAGCTGGTATACGATGCGATGCACAAGGGCCAGAAGGTAGCAACCATCCGTTTGAACGTACCGGGCACGCACAATGCGCTGAATTCCTTGGCTGCGTTCATCATGGCAACGCACTGCGGTATTCCTGCTGAAGAAGTGGTGAAGGCCTTGAGTCATTTCACAGGGGCTAAACGCCGCTTTGAAACGAAAGGCCACTGCGCCGGTGTGTGGGTTGTGGACGACTATGCCCATCATCCAACGGAAATAGCCGCTACCTTGCGTGCCGCGAAAGCATTGGAATCGCATCGCGTTATTTGTGCGTTCCAGCCCCATCGCTACACCCGTACCAGCTTATTGCTCAAGGAATTCGGCCATGCGTTTGATGCCGCTGACCTTGTGTTCATGACGGATATTTACAGTGCCGGCGAAGATCCCATTGAAGGTATCGACGGTCACTCCATTCCGGATATGATTGAAAAATGCACAGGCCGTAAGGTTGTGTACGTGCCGGACATCGAAAAATTGCCGGCCGCGTTAAAAGCAGTCGTTCAGCCTAATGATTTGGTTATCACTATGGGAGCCGGTACGATTAACCAGTACGGGCCTAAGTTGTTAGCATTATTGGAAGAGGATATGAAATGAAAGACAAACGCGTAATAGTACTTATGGGCGGTCCTTCTAAAGAAGCAGAAGTATCGCGCCGCACCGGTGCGGCTATCGCCGAAGCATTACAGAGCATTGGCTATGATGCTCAGACCTTGGAACTTCGTCCGGCTACGGTTATTGAAGACATTCGCTCCATGGGTGGCGAAGTGGTGTTCAATGCCATTCATGGCCGTTACGGCGAAGATGGTGCTGTACAGGGCGCCTTGGAATTAGCAGGCATTCCGTACACTGGTTCCGGTATTATGGCTCACGCTGTAGGTATGAACAAGAAGATCAGTAAAGACGCTTTCAAAGGCGCCGGTATTCCTACTGCTGATTCTCAGTCCTATGACGGTCGTCGTTTGTCTGCCGAAGAAATTGGCGAAGCCATTAACGAACGCTTTGGCTTACCGGTTGTATTGAAACCGGCCACGCAGGGCTCCAGCATTGGTGTTGTCATCGTACGCGATGGCGCTAAATTGTTGAGCGCTGTTAAGGAAGCGTTGCAGTACGACCCGATTTTGGTGGCTGAACATTTCCTCGATGGTGGTGAGTTCACCGTTGGCGTTTTAGACGGCAAAGCATTACCGGTTATCGAAATTCGCCCGCACAGTGGTGCTTATGACTATACGTCCAAATACACGGCTGGTGCTACGGATTACTTAGTGCCGGCACCGATTAGCGATGAATTAACGAAGAAATTCCAGGCTATTAGTGAACGTGTATACAGCGAAATGCAGTGCTCCGGTACGATGCGCGTTGACTTCATGACCAATAGCAAGGGTGAAGTATTCGTCTTGGAATACAACACCGTACCGGGCATGACGGCTACGTCGTTAGTGCCGAAGGCTGCTAAAGTAGCCGGTATGGACTTCCCGGAATTGTGCGAACAGATTTTGCACTCTGCCGGCTTGGGTAAATTTTAATCTGACGGAGACAGGAATATGAACGGACAAGAGGAACAGCAGAGACGGCCGTTAGTGTTTGGTAACGGCAATGCAGTAGTACAACCGAATCCGTTACTGTCTTTTGAAGAAGAAATGCGTATGAAATTAAGCGGCCACAACGATGATCGCCCCACGTTGCCGCCACAGGAGCCATTCCGACCGATGCCTCGGTTCCAAGAACCGTCGCCGGTAGGAGCGACGCGTCCTGTGTTTGGCGACGGTAATGGCGGCTTTGGTGCCGGCGATGGCTTCGACCAAGGCGAGGACCAAGCGGGCGATGAAGTGGGCAACGGTGGCAATGGTGACGGTGGCGATGGCGGTGAAGAACCGCCGCAGCGCCCGCGCCGTAAGCAACGTGTTCACAAATGGCGTCATCGGGCTATGATAGTAGGTCTTACGCTAGTGGCTTTATGGGCCATTTTGTTCATCTTCCCTATACCGTTTGGTACCCTCGTGGTAACGGGCAGTAAGGACGTGACCATTGACGATGTTATCGCTGCCGGCGATATTCGCCGCCCTGTTAATCTGTTGCAGATTAACCCCGGTCACTTAGAAGAACGCTTGACTCATGATTTGCGTATTGATACGGCTAAGGTTACGTACGTATTCCCGTTGACCTTACAGGTAACGGTGACGGACCGCAAGGCTATCGCCGTAGTGCCTACGCAATTTGGCTTTGCTGCTATCGATAAGACAGGCCGTGTAATTCGCATTGGTCCTGCTATTGAAGACACCAATGTGCCGCTTATTTCCGGTATTAAGCTGGGCAATGTATTGCTTGGCGATACCCTTAAAGACGAATCGGTAAAGGCCGCTGTTACATACCTAGCAGCACTGAATCCCGATTGGCGTAAGAATATTTCTGAAATCAATGTAGGCGACTTAAATGCCATTACGGCCTATACCACTGAAGGCTTGCCATTGCATTTAGGTAACACGCAAGATCTTGATAAAAAAGCACAGTTAACCGAAAATATGGTAACGGATGTTAAAACACGTGGTGTTAATGCTCAATATTTAGATGTAAACATAGGTGCCCCGTACATTAAGGTGGCACAATAATAAAACGGAAGAGGTAAGGATGTTAAAGCGAGGACGTTGGGCAATCGGGGCAGTGAGTATGCTGCTGGGTATCATGCTGGTTAGTCAATACCGCATGACACAAACCCTGGCTGATAGCAATGTACGGCTACAGCGCGCAGGGGACCTGGCGCTACAACTGACTGAAGCGCAGAAAGAGCGCGACGATTTGCGCCATCAATTGGACCTAATCAAAAAGGGCGATGTATCCGACGGACTTGCGGCGGACTACAAATTGCTCAAACAACGGGCCGGCTTAACAACCGTAACAGGACCGGGGATTACGGTTACTATCAGCGATAGTAAAGTGCCGGTAAAGGATAACGAAAATCCGAATTTGTATTTAATACATGACGAAGACATACTGCGCATAGTGAATGAACTTCGCGCCGGCGGCGCTGAGGCCATTGCCATCAATGACCAACGACTGATCGGTACGTCGGAAGTACGCTGTGCCGGGCCGACGATTATGGTAAACGGCAAGGTATTTGGGCCGCCGTTCACCATCAAAGCCATCGGCAAACCGGAAACATTGGCAGCAGCGCTGACCATGCGCGGTGGTGTAGTGGATACACTGAAATATTGGGGCATTGATTTGAATATTCAGCAGTTAAACTCCGTGACGGTACCGGCGTTTAACGGTACCTTCCGCGAAGAGTATATTAAGTCATCGACTAGTCAAGGAGGGACCACCAAATGATGTATGTATTTATCCTAGGCGGCCTTATCCTTGGTTTGGTCATCGGCGGTATTTCACCGCTGGAAATTCCGGCAGCCTATGCTAAGTACACATCGGTAGCGTTACTCGCTGCCTTAGATAGCGTATTTGGCGGCACTCGCGCTGCGCTGGAACGAGTATTTAATTTGTCGATTTTCTTAACCGGCTTTTTCTCGAATTCCTTGTTGGCTGCGTTATTGGTATTTTTAGGCAATATCGTAGGCATTGATTTATACTATGTGGCGTTGATTAGCTTTGGGCTCCGATTATTTCAAAATACGGCGGCTATTCGACGGCTGCTGTTGTCACGCAGAACAAAGTAGTATCGTGACGATAAAATTCAAGTTCTGCCGGTGAAATAAAAGTCCTGCGTAGACATTTCGTGTCATATTAATACGTATTATTTTTATGAACCTCGATTAAAGAGTGGCAAAAAGTTTGAAAATATAGTAGAATAAAGAGAAACTAGTTATATAAAGAGTACAACACACAGACGCGACAGCGAAACTGGTTATCATCCCACGGTATATAGGAGGAGGATTTTACATGTCGGAGTTTGCAAATATTAAAGTTATCGGTGTTGGCGGTGGCGGTAGCAATGCCGTTAATCGCATGATTGACAGCGGTCTCCAGGGCGTAGATTTCTTGGTGGCTAATACGGAAACACAGGCGTTGGATAACTCCAAAGCAGAATTAAAAATTCAGTTAGGCGAAAAATTAACTAAAGGCTTAGGTGCCGGTGCGAATCCGCAGGTTGGTGAAGAAGCGGCTCAGGAAAGCCGTGAAGAAATCACCAAAGCATTGCAGGGTTCCGATATGGTATTCGTAACGGCCGGCATGGGCGGCGGTACTGGTACCGGTGCTGCACCGATCGTTGCTGAATGCGCTCGCGAATTAGGCGCTTTGACGGTTGGCGTTGTAACTAAGCCGTTCACGTTCGAAGGCAAACGCCGTAAGAATCAGGCTGATAAAGGTATTGAAATGTTGACCAGCAAGGTTGACACCATCATCGTGATTCCGAACGATAAATTGTTGCAGGTTGTTGATAAGAAGACGCCGCTTAACGAAGCGTTCCGCACGGCTGACGACGTATTGCGTCAAGGTATCAAAGGTATTTCCGATTTGATTACCGTACCGGGCCTTATCAACTTGGACTTTGCTGACGTTAAGACCATCATGACCAACCAGGGCGAAGCTTTGATGGGCATTGGTATTGGCGAAGGCGAAAACCGCGCTGTCGATGCAGCTAAAATGGCTATTAACAGCCCGTTGCTCGAAACGTCCATCGAAGGTGCTAAAGGCATCCTCTTGAACATCACTGGTAGCAGCGACTTGAGCTTGTTTGAAATCAACGAAGCCGCTGAAATCATTTCCGAAGCAGCAGATCCGGAAGCAAACATCATCTTCGGTTCTGTTATTGACGAAAACTTGGGCGACCGCGTTCAGATTACCGTTGTAGCAACTGGCTTTGGTCCAGTTTCTAAATCCGGTTCTGATCTTGGCCGTAAACCTTCGTTCGGCACTACCGGCGGAATAGACATTCCGCCCTTCATGAAACGTTAATCTTATAAGTGTATAATTAGCTTATAGAATACTGTTGTCATGAAACTAAGCTTGTGAAATGACAAGCCTCTAGACTGATATTAACGTGTTATATCCGATTGTGTTTCCTTTTTGAGGTGAATGCAATCGGATTGCCGTTATTATAACTACTTTTCAAAAGTAGGTTACTATGAAATAGTAAATTGAAATAGTGATTAAGAAATGGAGGGGTACTAATGATGAAACGTACTTTGATAGCAACCGTAGCAGCCGTAATGGTAAGTGGTGCAGCTTTTGCCGCATCTGTTCCAGTAACTGATATTCAAGCTGGTCAAAGCCGCATTGGCGCTGAATACAGCTTTGCTCAGACAGCAACTGGTGAAAACGGCCATCACGATGGATTCGGTGTATCCTTGAGCACTGGTCTTACTGACAAACTCGCTTTGCAGCATGCCTATGGTGATAATAACTTGAAGCATGGCGACCTTAAAGATCATCGTGTAGACGCTATTTACAACATTGCACCGAACTTCAACCTTTATGGTGGTGCTACGTTCGTAAAGGCTCCTGGGGACAGCGAAACTGGCTTCCAGGCTGGCGTTATCGGTTATATGCCGTTGACGGATAAAATCAAAGGCTATGCTAAAGTAGGCTTTGGTAATGACATTCAGCAGACCTATCAGGTTGGGGCGGCGTATGACTTAGGTAATAATATTGATTTGAATCTTTACTACCAGTACGATAAGTACAGCCTCGATAATGGCGATGATAACGTGAAGGGTCTCCACGCTGGTGTTGGGTACTCGTTCTAATTCGCTTTACGGATTTAGAGCAAGAATCCCCTGTGCGTCCGATTGGCACGGCTTTGTTCGTGGGCCTGTAGGCGCATGAAAATTTTATAGTATCTTATGAATGGCAGAGGTTCCTGCCTATCGTTTCTCGACTGTCGCTCACGCAAGGTCATCGAAATCGATAGGCAGGAACCTCCTTTACATTGTGTGCCGATTTAGCTACTCTAAAATTTTCACGCGCCTTTAGTGCCCCGGACGTTTCGCCGAGCCAATTCGGTCGCAATACTTGTGCTTCTCGCCTAAAGTCCGAAGCGAAGTAGTCCGATGTACCGCCACGCAGCGTGGAGACTCTTAACGTGCCCAGACGCCAGTGCCTCGATGCCAGTACTTCTCGCCTATGTCCGTAAAGTCTTCACATACCGGCGCGGGGAGGGGGCTGTCTTATCGTTCGTCTTGGTATGATGCGCTTAACGGATTTAGCGTTTATGGCGATTGGTGTTGGCGGATTTTGCGGCTCAGTATGTTAGACTGTACGCACTTTGGGTGCCGGTTGCTGCGCTTCCGGCGGACGTCGGCTGTGAATTGGGTGAACGTTATTCGGGTGCCGGTTGCTGCGCTCCCGGCAGGAGATTGTTGTGATTTTGTTAGTCAGTATTCAGTTTGGTTATTAGGTGGTCTCATAATAGGGCCCATTATTAAAAATAGGCATTATAATACACTATAGTGGTTTTTGTATACATGAATACACTATTTTTTTAGCTTTTTTGCGGTTTTTCGGCTATGTTTCGCTCTCAATGCCTTGTCAGTTTGCTTGATTTTCGTTATTATAAAGGTGATGTTTATTTCATTTAGAACGGACGGTGTAGGACATGACGATGAGTATGGCAGCCTCCCATGCACGGGGGAAGAAGGCTAAGGATAATATTTTTGTTATGAATGCGCGAGCACAGGAAGATGCTAAGCAGAATGGCAAGGAGAATGTCGTTAATGGCACTCTTGGCTCGATTTTTGACGAAAACGGTCAGATCGTGTTCTTGAAGACGGTTGAACAGGAGTATTTGAATTTGCCTCGTAATGAATATGTGGCTTATGCGCCGATTGCAGGTTTGCCTGAGTTCTTGGAAGCGGCTGTGATGGAGTGTTTCGGTGAAAACAGACCGGATGCGTACATTGAAGCGGTAGCAACGGCTGGTGGTACTGGTGCGGTGCATCATATTATTCATAATTATACGAACCCTGAGGATGATGTTCTCACAGCTGATTGGTATTGGGGTGCTTATGATCAGTTGTGCGGCGATAATCATCGTCATTTGAAAACATACCAGTTGTTTACGGACGCTAATACGTTTAATTTTGATGCTTTCGTAGTGGAAGCAGACAAGATTGCTGCTAAGCAGGAGAATGTGGTTGTTATTTTCAATTCTCCTGGTAATAACCCGACTGGTTTCAGTTTGACTGATGAAGATTGGGATAAGGTTATTGCATACGGCAAGGATTTGGTAGCTAAGGGTAAGAATAAGCTCATCATTGCTTGCGACGTAGCATATATTGATTTCTCCGGTCCGAAGCAGGAGGTTCGTCGTTTCTTCAAGAAGTTTGGTAACTTGCCGAAGGAAATTTTGACGATTGTTTGCTATAGCTTGTCTAAGGGTTTCACGTTGTATGGTCAGCGTGTAGGCGCTATGATTGGCATTACGTCCGATAAGGATGTGCAGGATGAGTTCCATGAAGTGAACCAGTTGACGTCTCGTGCAACGTGGTCCAATATTTGCCGCCCGGCAATGCGCACGATGTCTAATATCGTTCATGATCCGGCTAAGTTAGCTGCGTATGAAGCAGAACGCAACGAGTACCGCGATTTGGTACAGGACCGCGCTAAGATTTTCACGGATGAAGCGAAGGAAGTTGGTTTGCCGTGCTTCCCGTATTGTGGTGGTTTCTTCTTGACGGTGCCGACGGAGCACAGCAAGGAAATCGCTGAAGAGTTAACTAAAGAGCATATTTATATCATTGCATTGAAACATGGCTTGCGTATCGCCGCTTGTGGCATTCCTAAACGCCAAATGAAGGGCTTGGCTACGACTATGCACAAGGTAATGAAGAAGCTCGGATATTTATAATAGCCTGAGACTGTATAACGGTCTTGTGAAATGAAGGAGCACTGACATAGTGCTTACGAATTTGAGGTGTTATTATGACGGTAACGGTTACAGATGTGGCCGGTAACCGCCGAACCGTAGCAAAGGGAGAGACAGTGGGCGATGTATATCGTTCACTATCTTCTTTTGCTCCGGAGAATGCGGTGCTGGCACAAATAGATAATGAGGTTGTGGATTTCCAGTCAGAAATCGAGCACGATGGCGTGATCCGTTGGCTCACGTTAGATAGCCGCGAAGGGGCGATGGCGTATCAGCGGTCGTTGATTTTGCTGTTGGTGCGCGCGGTGGCGGATACGTATCCGGATGTGACGGTGCGGGTAGCCCATTCGCTGGGCACGGCGCTGTATTGCGAGTGGGTAACGCCGGATGGTCGTCCACTTAGCGCCAAGGAGTTAAAATGCGTTGAGGAACGGATGATTCTTTTGCGTGATATGGAGCCGGACATTGTGAAATCAGTGATTTCACGGCGCGGTTGCTTAGCTTATATGCGGGCTCACAACATGCAGACGGACTGCAAGATTTTGGAATCCATGGACGTGCCGGAGGTAACGTATTACCGCACCGGCGCCGTAGCGGATTATTATTTTGGACCGATGCTGCCAAGCTTTGCGTATCTGAAATTATTCGCTTTAGAGCTTTACGCACCGGGCTTTTTGGTGCGCTATCCGGCTGATTTTAGCGCTACTACGTTGCCGCCGTATAAGGAAGTTCCAAAGTACGCTAAAGTCTTCTTAGAAGCGAAGGAATGGGCACGTACGCTTCGATGCTCCTATGTGAGCCAGTTGAACGATGCCATTCGCAACGGTGAAATTGAAGATATTGTTGATTTGGCGGAAGCATTGCAGGAAAAGCGCCGTGCTCAAATAGCGGACTATATTGCCGCCCAGAAGCCGGCCATTCGGTTGGTGCTTATTGCCGGGCCGTCGTCGTCAGGGAAGACCACCTTTACGAAGCGCTTATGCACTCAGCTTCGGGTGAACAATATTCAGCCGGTGATGATATCCTTGGACGATTATTTTGTCGATCGCGATAAGAATCCGAAGAAGCCGGACGGTTCTTATGACTTTGAGTCCTTGAGGGCTATCGACATTCAGTTCTTCAATGAACAGTTATTGGCACTCTATGCCGGTGAAGAAGTGCACTTGCCGGAATTCGATTTCATTACCGGGAAACGTCATTTGCGGACTGAAAGTGTGCGCATGACGCCTGGTTCCGTAGTGGTAGTAGAAGGTCTTCATGCGCTGAATGATGAATTGAGTCGTGTTGTACCGCGCTACGAAAAATGCAAGATTTATTTAGGTGCGTTGACGCAGTTGGCTATCAATGACCACAACCGTATTTCCACAACCTATGCGCGTTTAGTGCGCCGCTTGGTGCGCGACTACCAGTTCCGCGGCCATGGTGCCGAAGGGACGCTGGCTATGTGGGAAAACGTGCGCCAAGGCGAAGAAGCGAACATCTTCCCGTTCCAAGAAGATGCGGACATCGTATTCAACTCGGCGCTTATTTATGAGCTAGCCGTGTTAAAGAAATTGGCAGAGCCACTACTTATGAAAATTGGGCCTGAAAGCCCGCATTACCACTTAGCGCATCAGTTAATACGCTTCCTGTCACCGTTCGCTACCTTGGACGAACGGTACGTGCCGGAAAAAAGTATTTTGCGCGAGTTCATAGGATAATAAAAAGACGTTGTAACTACGGCTCAACACCGTTGGTTGCAACGTCTTTTGCTGTTTGTTATTCTGTTTGAAAAGTGCTAACGTTCGTTAAGGCATTTCATTTCAGGGGTACACATAGCCTTGAATCGGGTCGGTGGCTTCTGCTTTGTCTAGCTTCAGCACTGCTTGGGGCATGCCATGGTAGGTTCCTTTTTCTAAGGTGCCTTTCATGGTGTACCAGTGGCCGTTCGGCTTGTCCTTGGCGTTTGGGTCGGAGATTTCAAGGCCCATAGGCGATGCATCGGCGATGCAGCACGCCATGACTACGCGGGCTAAGAGGTAATTGCCACTGTGTACGAAGGTGGGGTCACGGAGAATATAGCCAGTGGATATCACCGTGTAACCTTGGTACTGGTCGATGTGGTTTGTGATTTTAACGAGGGTGCTGTAGTAGTTCTCGCCGCTGAGGACGATGAGCTTTTTCTGGTCGTCGATGCCATTCATAGGGAGGTCGCCGGGCACGAGATTGTTGAACGACGAACTGTCCGGCAAGCCCGTTTTATTGACGGAGCCTACGGATTGGCTAGTGCCTACAGCACCGGCAGTACCACCGGTTACAGCGCCACCAGGCATAATAGACGGCGGTGGCAGGATCCAGAGTAGCAACGGAATTAAAAGCAATAGCGTGCCGGCATAGGAACTGCGGTACGACGGGCGACGGCGGTAAGCGAAGTTAGCCACGGCCCAGACCACGAGGATGGCCACGAAGAACCAGCCTAAATATACGAAGCGGGGAATAACGAATTGAAGGTACTTACCGGTGATGAGCAGGAAGGCCGTAGCCACGGCGGCGCCCAAGAAGGTAAGACTTTGGAGAACACAGGCATAATTCATTGTGCCGCTGTATGCGGTAGTTGATTTCACAGGCTACACTCCTTTCCCGGTGATAAATAATGCATAGGCGTACACGACGGCGAAGCTGATGATGGCAACGGTGATGGCCAGGCGCCACACGAAGCGCTTCGGAAATAGCGACGCCAGCATGAGGACGTTTTTGAGGTCGATCATAGGGCCGAAGACGAGGAAGGCCAGCGTGGCGTTTTGAGCAAAGGGCTGAGCCAAGGACCGCGCAACCATGGCGTCAGACGTGGCGCACAGGGATAGCAAGAAAGCGAGGACCATGAGGACCGCCATCGACGGCGCGAGGCCGAGAGACAGCTGATGCGCTTGGAGCCAAGGCACGCCGTACACTTGGAATAGCGCGGACAGGAACGCCGCCAAGAGCAGGAATTTGCCCATCATGGCGAATTCGCGCTGACCGTGACGGATGAGCAACGCCAAACGGCTGTAGCTGCGGCCGTCGGTGAAGCCGTATTGCCGGTTCTGACGGAATTCCATAGCCGCCATGGCTAGGTCCGCCGGCACCGTATCCGTTGCTTTCGGTGTAAGTCCTTTATAACCGATAAAGGTGAACGCTGTCAATAAGGCAACCACGCAGCCTAGCAGCAGTCGGCCGCCTACCATCCACGGATTGCCGTCGAAGGCGTAGTACGTGGACAGGATAACGATGGGATTTACCAGCGGCGCCGCCAATAAAAAGGTGAGGCCAATAGGAACGGCGATGCGCCGCGCCGTAAGACTTTTAAATAGGGGAATGGTGGCGCAGTCGCAAAGCGGCAGGAACACACCACCGATTAGAGCAGCGCCAAAGCCCTTGATGGGATTGCCGCCGAGGATTCGTTCCAGCACCGCGGTGGGCACGAAGAAACGAAGGAGTGACGACGCCAGAATACCTACCGTTAGAAACGGGAAGGCCTGCAGGATAATGCCAGCTACGATGAGGAACACCCGGTGTAGCGACGTGGGAAGTAGCCCCGGGTCGCCAATCATGACGAAGCCATACGCTGCCAGTAGCGTCGCGCCGAGGACGAAAATATCGCGGTCTGCCGGCACGATGGCTTTATTGCGGTCACCGCTGTCGGAAATCTGAGCCCACACGCCGTCCATGATGGGGCAGTCATTGCGGAATTTCTTCAGAATTTCTCGCGCCCTTTGGTGTTGCTCGGCGTTATGGCTGTTCGGCGCGTCTTGATGGATTATGACATCCGCGTTGGCCAGCTGCGTCAGGTTCGCCTCGCCGGTGCGTCCCAGCATGTGGAGCACGTAATTGCTGTCCGTTACGTAGAACAGCTTCGTCGGTTTTACGTATTGGCTCAGCGCCGTGCCGTACAGCAGGTCCTCCAGCACATAATGCGGCGCCATGCCGTTCCATTCCAGCCATAAGGCGTCCGGTTTCTGCGTTTCTATGAAATGAACAACCTCCTGGACACTGTCCGCTGAAATTTTCCCATCGCCGTTATAGCTAACACCAATGTGCGGCTTGGTCAGCTCCTGCATGCCTTCTTCGAAGGCGATAACGGCGACGCGGTCATTGTGCTTCGTCATGCGATTGATGAACGCCGTTTTACCGGTACTGAGAAAACTGGTAACAATATATAGTGGAATTTGATTCATTAGTACTTCCTTACTAGGTTGAAAATCTTTTACGCTTCAAATAGCTTGGCTAATTCGGCTAAGCTATTTTTATGTTCTGTAGTGGCTACGATGAGGGTTAACTCATGGCCAATTGTGTCGATAGGCTCTAGTTCGTAAGCACCGCTCACCACTTGGAGGGCGTAGTATTTCGTAGCGCCTGATTCGGTAAGCACCGGCACGATGCCTTTGGCGCGTACTAAGGGAGAGCCATCCTTAGTGGCTTCGGCAAGGCGCGCTTCGTAGAAAGAAAGCGGTTGCGGTTTGGTTAACGACACTGTTGTGGTTTCGAAAGGATGCACGTGGTCGTGACCGTGTGCATGGTCATGGTCGTGTTCGCCGTCATGGTTGTGGTCGTGACCATGTTCATGATCGTGGCAACCGCACGTGCAATCTTCTCCGTGTTCATGATGGGCCGAAACAGAATCTGCCTCTGCATCAGATGCGGTGGATGTTGCTTCAGTGGTCGCACCAGTTTCCGCACCGCTTACCATTTGCCATAAATTGAGTGTATCCCACGGCGTATCGATAAGTTGGGCGTCGCTGTTTTGCTCGCGCAATAGAGTTTTAGCCAGCTCTACGCGGTCAGCCGGTGCGTCTTCCTGGTGAGACAGCACGAGGGTATGTGCATTATGGATTTGATCCTTATAGAAGGGCCCAAAGTTTTTAAGATACAAGGGGCAACGTTGCACGTCTACGATGGTGATGATTTGCTGTAGGTCTACGCGGTCTGATAGGGCCGGGTCATTACAAGCGTTTAGAATATCGCTGAGGAGACCAACGCCGGATGGTTCGATGATGATAAGGTCGGCGGAGTTGCGGTCCAATGCATCGATTAAGGCCGTCGTAAAGTCACCGCGCAAGGAACAGCAAATGCAGCCTTGCCGCAACTCCGTAACGTCTACGTCGCCATTGCGCAGCACCGTCGTATCAAAGCTAACCTGACCGAAGTCATTTTCGATAACCATCAGGCGCTTGTCGCTAGGAATCTGCTGTACTAACTGCTGAATGTATGTGGTTTTACCGGCACCTAAGAAACCGGCAATGATAAGTAACGGAGTTTTCATGAAATCCTCCCTATGCTAGCTAACGAGAAATAGAATTTAGTCTACATATTTGTTAACGGTGATACGTTACGCCTGTTAACGATGGCTAAATATCGTACTTATTATACCATGGTAACGTTGGCGAACTGTAAAACGACTGTTAGGAGTTTGTAATAATAGGATTTTCATTTCACATACATGGTACGGCGCTATACTGATTAGTCGGTTAGTGTGGGTATGATGTAACATAGTTACGCTGTTAGCCATAGGGTTACAACGTATTGGCGAGTATAGCCCATTATATGCTATAATGAAGGGTAAACAGTAAAGGAGGTGCCTCTATGCAAGTGGCGGAAGTGATTATCAATCGGCCGGCAAAAAAGATGAATAGTCCCTTTAGTTATGCCGTGCCGCCCAGTCTCGGTTACATCGAACCGGGCACGCGCGTAGTGGTACCTTTGCGCACCGGTCGCGATGAAGGTATTCTGGTTGGCTATCGCGAGCTGGACCAACTGCCGGATTACGAACTAAAGCCGGTGCAGGCTGTGCTCGATAAGGAACCGTGGTTTACGCCGGAAATGTTGGCCACGTCGCGGTGGCTGAGCCAGTATTATTTGTGTGGCTTGTCCGAGGCGCTGAGCCTGTTTACCATCGACAAGAAAAAACTGAAAAGCTATGAGCGGCCGAAAGAGCAATGGTTGATTGCGGAGGAACGGTTGAATCCGGAAGCCATCCCGGCAAAGCGCAAGAAACAGCGTGAGCTGGCGGCATATTTGCAGCGCTTAGGTGCTGCGTCGGTGCCTATGCTACAGGCTGACGGTTACAGTTTGCCTGTTATTAAGCAGGTTATGAACTATGACGGCATTCGCGTGGAAGAGCGGTATCGGAAGACGCGGACCGCGTACCAGGCGCACTTGCAGGAAGAGATTGACCTTAATGCGGAGCAGGAAGCGTGCTACGAACCGGTGGCGAAGGCCATTCGGGACAGGCAGTACGAACAATTTTTGCTCCATGGCGTTACAGGCAGTGGCAAGACGCGCATTTATATGAAGGCGGCCAAGGCGTGCCTCGAAGCAGACCGCATTGCGGTGGTGCTGGTGCCGGAAATTATATTGACCAACCAGATTGTACAACGCTTCGTAGAAGCTTTTGGTGACGAAGTGGTGGTCTTCCACAGTAAGCTCACCATTAGTGAACGATACAATAACTGGGAACGACTGCGCCGCAAGGACAGTCACATCATTATTGGCGCTCGGTCCGCCGTGTTTGCGCCGACCGACGACATTGGGCTTATCATCCTCGACGAAGAGCATGATAATTCCTATAAGCAAGAAGACATGGTGCGGTACCATGCACGAAATGTGGCCATGGTGCGGGCGGAAGCTAATCATTGTCCGGTTTTACTGGGCTCGGCGACACCGTCGGTGGTGTCCTATTATAAGGCGCAAACCGGTGAGTATCACTTGCTGGAATTACCGAACCGCGTCCATCATCAGCCGCTACCCAATGTTATGCTGGTGGACATGAAGGAAGAGCTCATGTACGGCAACTATTCCGTATTCTCCGCAGCCATGGCGGATTTGATTCGTAAGACCTTGGCTAGCAAGGAACAGATGATTATGCTCCTAAACCGGCGCGGTTACAGTACTTTCGTTATGTGCCGCAGCTGTGGGGAACCAATCAAGTGTCCTCATTGCGATGTGGCCATGGTGTATCACCGTGAAGGCGAAGCGCTGCGGTGTCACTACTGTGAACATCACGAGCCGGTGCCGAAGGTGTGCCCTCATTGCGGGAGCAACAAGATTAAGTTCTTTGGCTCCGGCACGCAAAAGGTAGAAGAAGAACTGGCTCGGAATTTCCCAACTGCTCGCATCGCTCGTCTCGATCAGGACGTAGCCGCTAAAAAAGGCGGTGGCGAAGCAGCCTTGAATGGTTTCGCCGCCGGTGACTTTGATATCCTCTTAGGTACCCAGATGGTAGCGAAGGGGCATGATTTCAGTAATGTAACGGCCGTCGGCATCTTAACCGCCGACTCGGTGCTCAACATTCCTCTATATAGTGCATCGGAACGAACCTTTGACCTCCTTACGCAGGCAGCAGGGCGTGCCGGTCGCGGTGATAAACCGGGAAATGTTGTGATTCAAACCTATAATCCCTTACATTATGCTATAATAAAGAGTAAGGCTCATGACTATAAGGGGTTTTATGAAGAGGAACGTCAAACCAGAGAAGCCTTAGGCTATCCGCCGTACGGGCAAATGGTGCACGTCAGAGTGCAGCACAAGGAACCGGACAAGGCGAAGGTCGTAGCCGACCGTATCGTGGCGGATTTGACGACTCACAATACAGACCCGGAGCTGGATATATTCGGGCCTTATGAAGAAGGACAAAAGAAGGTGCGTGACCTCTATCGCTTAAGCGTTATGATACGAGGCGAGGACCTAACAGACTTGAAAACATACATATATAATTCGTGGATATTTACGCAGGACGGGGTACAGATTGACGTAGACCCTGTTTGATAGGAGGCTATAATGGCAGTTTTAAACGTAGTGAAAGTAGGGCATCCGGTACTGAAACAAAAGGCAGCGCCGGTAGAATTTGTTAATAAAAAAATTCGTGCATTGTTAGATGACATGAAAGATACCATGTACGCTGAAGACGGCGTAGGCCTCGCAGCACCGCAGGTAGGCGAATCCATCCGCATGCTGGTGCTCGACGACGGCAACGGTTTCCAGGAATTCATCAACCCGGAAATCCTTCATGCTTCCGGCGAACAGGTTGGCGTTGAAGGCTGCTTAAGCGTGCCGGGCTATTTCGGCGACGTAAAGCGCTACAACGAATTGGAAGTGAAGTATATCGACCGCAATAATAAGCAGCGCAAAATCAAAGCAGAAGGCTTCTTGGCTCGCATTTTGCAGCACGAAATGGATCATTTGGACGGCGTCCTCTTCATCGAAAAGGTAGAAGGCCCTATGTCCGTTGAAACGGAACAGGCGAAGGCGGATGGCCTCATTAGCGCCGATGATGCGGCAGCAGAAGCAGCCAACGCAGCACTTAAATAACGAACAGGAGTTGACAGCATGGAACGTTTACGAATCGTATTTATGGGGACACCGGATTTTGCCGTGCCGACACTGCAGGCGTTAATCGATGGCCCTCATGAGGTGGTAGGCGTGTTCTGCCGCCCTGATAAAGCGAAAGGCCGCGGCCAGAAGCTTCAAATGTCACCGGTTAAGGAAGCGGCGCTGGCAGCGAACATTCCCGTGTTCCAGCCTACGACCTTAAAGGACGATGCCATGAAGGAACCGCTGGCTCAGCTGAAGCCTGACGTTATCGTCGTCATCGCTTACGGCATGTTATTGCCGAAGTGGGTGCTGGACTTGCCGCGCCTTGGCTGCGTGAATCTGCACGGGTCTTTATTGCCGAAGTATCGCGGTGCTGCACCTATACAGTTCGCGGTGCTTAACGGCGACACGGAAACAGGCATTACGCTCATGCAAATGGACGAAGGCCTGGACACAGGCGACATGCTCATGACCGCCAAGATTCCCGTAACGGAACAGGACACGGCAGGCACCGTCTTTGACCGCTTAGCCGTTGTGGGTGGTGAAATGATTAACGCCGCACTGGATGACCTGGAAGCCGGTAAATTAACGCCGGTTAAGCAGGATGAAGCGTTAGCATCGCATACGACGAAAATTCGCAAGGACATGGGCGCTATTGACTGGACCCAGTCGGCGCAGTCCTTGGCTTGTAAGATTCGCGCCTTCAATCCGTCACCGGGTTGCTTCGGTCAGCTTAATGGCAAGCGCGTTAAGCTGTGGCATGCCATCGCCGTTGAAGGCGGTAAGGGCGCACAGCCCGGCACCGTAGTAGCCACTGGCGAACCGGGTCTTGACGTAGCCACCGGCGACGGTGTGTTACGCATTACGGAAATTCAACCGGAAAGTAAAAAACGTATGAAAGCGGCCGATTATTGCCGCGGGTATCAGATAAAAGCAGGAGCCATCTTTGAATGAATACGCATAGCCTATTAGGACGGTATCCGCTGTACTTTCAGCTTACTCTTGCCGTCTTTGTATTGCTCACCTTTTTGTGGTCAGTATTTCAGGTACTGCTGTGGCCCGGCCTTCACCGCTTCGGTATTGGCCTTGCCGTCACGGCAGAAGTAGTGTTAGCGTTATTGCCCATTTTTTGTTGGGTTATGTGGGGTACCTTGCTTACTGCCGCCACGGGACGTATTCGCGTACATCCTATTTTGCTGCGCGTTAGCAATCGTGCCGTCTATGCCTTTTTTCCTATTGTAGTAGGCCTCGGCGTTATGTGCGGCATCCCTAAGGACCGCATCAGCCAAGCCCTCATAGATTTGATCAATCACTTGGTGGAACTGAATCTTTACAAAGTGCCACCGGAACGTTTGTTGCTCCTCACGCCGCATTGCTTACAGAACAGCGATTGCGTGCATAAGGTAACTACAGACGTTCATAATTGCAAGCGCTGCGGCCGTTGTCAGGTAGGCACCTTGCTGGACATTGCGGATAAGTACGGCTGCCACTTTGTAGTGGTAACCGGCGGTACCTTAGCCCGCATGATGATTAAGAAAATTCGACCGAAGGCCATCGTTGCCATCGCCTGTGAACGCGATTTGGTAAGCGGCATGAATGATGTGTTCCCAATTCCCGTCGTTGGTGTTTTGAACGAACGGCCCTGTGGTCCTTGTTGTAATACGCGAGTGGATACGGCTCGAATTGAGTCGGTGGTAGAAAGGTTAATCAATGGGTAACGAACAAGTAAACGTACGCCGCCTGGTCGTACAAGCGCTGGCGGCGGTGAACCGCGACGGCGCCTATGCCAATGTGGTGCTACAGCAAACGATAGGTGCCCACAGCTTAAGCGATGTGGACCGCCGATTCTTTACAGAATTATTTTATGGCGTGTTGCGACGACGTAACTACCTAGACGCGGTCATCCGTTATTTCACCAAGAAACCGGTGAAAAAACTGTCGCCGCTAGTGGTTGAAATTTTGCGCCTTGGTTTATACCAGCTGCTCTATATGGACCGTGTGCCCGTAAGTGCGGCGGTTAACGAGTCGGTGAAATTAGCCAAAAAAATGGCTAAGGGCATGGATCGCTTAGTAAATGCCGTGCTTCGCAATGCGGATCGCCAGCGGGAGGACATAGCAATTGACGCGCTCTCGCAGGATGAAACGGAACGTTGGTCGTATATATATAATATGCCCTTGTGGCTTTTACAGCGTTGGCGTAACGAATACGGCGACGAAGAAACCTTGGGCCTTTGTGATTATTTCAATGAAACGCCGCGGCTTACGGCGCGGGTGAACTCGCTGAAGGCCGATGTGGATAGCTGTATTAAAGCGCTGACTGACGCCGGTTGGGTGGTTGAGAAGACCGGCCACTTGCCGGAAGCTATTTACATTGATAAGCATGTCGGTTCCTTGGAACAGGCGCCGGCCGTGGTGGATGGCAGTCTCGCCTTTAGTGACGAAGCGTCCATGGCGGTGGCTCACGTAGTGGACCCGCAGCCCGGCGAAAAGGTGCTCGATTGCTGTGCCGCACCCGGTGGCAAGACCATGCACATGGCGGCGCTTATGAAGAATACCGGTGAAATTATCGCCGGCGACATTCATGAACATAAGCTAGGCTTGATGCGGCAGAACGCAGAGCGCTTAGGCGTTACTATTGCAGATTTCAAATTGCAAGATGCTACGCAGCTTCCGAAAGCGTACGATGGCCAATTTGACCGCGTCCTCGTGGACGCACCGTGTTCAGGCCTTGGCATTATGCAGCGCAAGCCCGACATGCGGTGGCGCAAGACGGAAGCCATTTTGACGGAATTGCCGCCATTGCAAAAAGCCATTTTGGAACGGGCTGCGTTAACCGTGAAGCCCGGTGGCGTGCTGGTGTATTCCACCTGTACCATTAACGGCGGTGAAAACGAAGACGTTGTGAATGCCTTCTTGAAGGACCATCCGGAATTTACTTTGGAAGACGCGTCGGCGAAGCTGCCGTTCGCCGCACCGGGACCGATGGTAACGCTGTTACCGCATCGGGATGGTACGGATGGATTCTTTATTGCCCGTATGCGCAAGGCGAAGTAAGCGATTACGCCAAGTGGCGCTACGCCGTAATTATAATAAGGAGCGGATATGACAGAACTACTCGGTAAGTCCTTACCAGAGCTGCAAGAGGTTGTTACGGCCGGCGGCTTTCCTAAGTTCCGAGCCAAGCAGGTAATGGACTATTTATATAAACGCTATATTTTTGATTTCGAAGCGATGCTGCAATTACCGGCGCCGATGCGCCAGTGGCTCAGTGAAAACTGCACGGTTAGCCTTCCGAAGATTGTGACGGAGAAAACCGCACCGGACGGCAACACTAAGAAATTGCTGTTGGAACTGGCTGACGGCAACCGCATTGAAACGGTGCTCATGAAGCAGCATTACGGGAATTCCATTTGCGTGTCCTCTCAGGTCGGTTGCGCCATGGGGTGCGTATTCTGCGCATCCACAACAGGCGGACTGTTTCGAAATCTCGAAGTGCATGAGATTATTTCACAGGTATTGCTGTTTGCATCGCTTATCGGCGAACGAATCCATTCCATTGTGGTTATGGGCGCCGGCGAGCCGTTGCAGAACTACAAGAATACTATCAAAGCACTGCGCTTCTTGCACGAAAAGGACACCTTTGACATTGGCTATCGGCGCATGACGCTGTCTACGTGCGGCATTGTAGAGAACATCTACTTGTTGGCCGACGAAGGCATGCCCATTACGCTGGCCTTGAGTTTGCACGCACCGAATGACAAGGTGCGCCGTGAAATAATGCCTATCGGCGCGACCTATCCGTTAGAGGAAGTGATGGCCGCCGTTAAGACATACTATGAAAAGACGGAACGACGCGTTACCTTCGAATATATTTTGATTGACGGCGTCAACAGCTCCGTAGAACAAGCCCATGAATTAGGGCGGCTGATGAAACAGTTTCCGAACGGCAATGTCAACCTGATACCCGTTAACGGCAACGAGCATATACAGTTGTTTAAACCGTCGCGCCGCAACCAGGATGCGTTCAAGAAGATTGTAGAATCCTATGGTGTGGCGGTAACCATCCGCAAGGAAATGGGCGATGCGATCCAAGCGGCGTGCGGCCAGTTGAAAGTGGCCCAAGCGGCGAAGGAACGCTGAAGGAGGACCTATGAAAAGTATCGGCATGAGTAAAATCGGCTTGGTGCGCAAGCGAAATGAAGACAGATTCCATATTGAAGCGCCGTTTTATATCGTTACCGACGGTATGGGCGGCTATAAGGGTGGCGAAATTGCCAGCACCTTGGCAGCGGATGAAATTGCAGCGCACCTGCGCCGCGTAACGGAGCCGGGCACGGCTGCCTTAAAAGCTGCGATTGAAGCGGCGAACCGCGCCGTTGTGGAACGGGTGCAGGCGGAGCCTGAGCTGAAGGGCATGGGCACCACCGCGGTGGTTGCGTATATTGTAGAGGATACGCTGTATTGGGCTAATGTAGGAGATAGCCGCCTCTATGTATTCAGCGACCAAGCGCTTCATCAGGTGACGACGGACCACAGCATGGTACAGTCCTTGTACGAGGAAGGCAAGCTGGACGCCGGTGATTTGCTGGAGCATCCACAGCGCAACATTTTGACGCGAGCGGTTGGTGTGGCCGATGATTTGGAAGTGGATACGGGTACCTATGCGGTAAAACCCGGCGATCGATTGTTGTTGTGTTCCGATGGATTAACGGGCTATGTAGCACCGGATGTTATCGAAGATGCCTTTCGTCAAGAACCCTCCGACGAACGGTTACTGGAAGATTTGATCAAGTTGGTGTACGCCAAAGGGGCCAGAGATAACGTAACCATTGTGGTAGGGACCATTTGACAGAAAGCGGTGAACTTATGAAAGAAGCAGGAACCCAGCTTCAAGGCATAGTCCTTGATAATCGATACAAAATTTTGGAAAAAATAGGCATCGGTGGCATGGCGGACGTTTTCAAAGGCGAAGATGCTCTCTTAGGTCGCCCGGTGGCTATTAAAATACTCCATCAAAACTTTGCCGGTGACGATGATTTCGTAGCGCGCTTTAAGCGCGAAGCGCAAGCAGCCGGCAAGCTGAGTCATCCTAACATTGTCAGTATGTACGATGTTGGCTATGACCAAGGCTATCACTACATCGTCATGGAATACGTTGACGGTGAAACCTTAAAAGAATACATTACGCGGCACAAACGACTGTCCGTCGATAACGCCGTAAAATTTACCATTGCCATTGCGGAAGGTTTAGAACACGCGCACGCTATGGGCATCGTGCACTGCGACATTAAGCCGCACAACGTGCTCATTACGAAAACGGGCCGCGTGAAGGTAACGGACTTTGGTATTGCTCGCGCTATGAACGCCGGCAACACCTTGATGTACACCAACTCCGTTATGGGCTCTGCCCATTATTTGTCGCCGGAACAGGCTAGTGGCAAACCGGTTAATGGCAGTACGGATATTTACAGCTTAGGCGTTGTGTTATACGAAATGCTCACCGGCCGTGTGCCTTATGAAGGAGAAACGCCAATCAGTGTTGCCTTAAAGCACGTTCGTGAACGCTTAACGCCGCCGTCCCGCTATAATCCGGGCATTCCGCCGCTCTTGGAAGCGGCCGTAATGAAGGCATTGGCTAAGAATCCGGAAGATCGCTTTGCGACCATTACGGATATGATTAGCGATCTTCGCATGTCTCAAGGCTTTGTAAACTCTAAGAGCGGTCGTTTGATCCCGCACGACTTCGCTACCCAGGTATTGCCGACGGTGCAGGACGAAGCGTACGGTGGCAACGACTACGACGATTACGAGCCGGAACCGGAACAACCGAAGAGTGGCAAGAAAGGCCTCATCAACCGCCTGTCGCACTTGCCGCAGAAATACATTTTGCTTGGCTCCGTGGTTATTTTCCTTGTTGCCTTCTTGTGGGCGTTCTTAAGCTTTGGTAACTTCTGGAGCAACGCTACTGTCGACGTGCCGAACGTTGTAGGTAAGCAGGTGTCCGTGGCTAAGCACATTTTGGAAGATAATCATTTGCGCGTATCCACCAGTGAAGTGTCCAATCCGGATGTGCCGGCAGGGCAGGTAATTTCACAGAGTCCGGAAGCGGGCACGTCTGTTAAGGAACAGCGCACGGTCCACCTCGTAGTCAGCAAGGGGGTCGGCGATATTACCGTACCTGACTTAACCGACATGACCGTCGATCAGGCAAAACAACGCTTGAAAGATTTAGGCCTTGTCATCGGTAAGATAAGCACCGATTCCAACAGCGATAAACCGGATGGGGTAATCCTCATGCAGTCGCCGCCAGGAGACTCCAAGGTTTCTAAAGGCGCGGTTATCGACATTACGGTTAATAAGATTAAGTCCAAACAGACGCAGGTTCCGTCCTTGGTGGGCATGACCATTAAAGACGCGAAGGCCGCATTGAGCGCCGTAGGTTTGTCCTTAGGTAGCGTCAGCGGTGCCGGCGACCAGACAGCGCTGGTAACGTCGCAAAGCCCGGCAGCCGGTTCGTCGGTTGACCAGGGCAGCTCCGTCAACGTCGTGTCGGAAGCGAAGTCTAACAGCAATAGTTCGTCGTCCAGCTCGTCCGATAACAGCAGTAGCGGCGGCAACACGACGAAGGGCACTGTGGACATCACCGTTCCGTCAGGCAAGCAGAACCAGAGCGTAAGAATCACCGTGTCCGATGATAGCGGTAGTCATACCGTTTACGACGGCACGAACCATCCGGGCGACCGCATCGTCAAGGATGTATCCGGTACAGGCCGCGTTCGCGTTCAGGTTTACTTGAACGGCGCCTTAGTACAGGACCAGGCACTGTAGGGTTCACGTGAAATAAACCCACCCGGTGCCCAGAGCAGTAACGTAGTCTAACAACAGTTAGCAATAGGGTAAAGCGCACACAATGAGCTATGAGGAGGAATATGAATACAGGCATTGTAGTGAAAAACATGAATGGCTATTTCTATGTACAGAGTAACGATGGTGAGGTCCACGAATGCAAGGTGCGAGGCCGTCTCAAGCAGGGGCGGTACTCACTCCTTGTCGGGGACCGGGTCACCTTTGATGAAGGAGGCACCATTGAGGAGATTTTGCCGCGCCGCAATCGGTTAAAGCGACCGGCGGTGGCCAATCTGGACCAGGTTGTGCTCGTCGTAGCGGCGAAGCAGCCGGACCTCAATCGGTTATTGCTCAATAAAATGTTAGTCATGATTGAGCATGCGGACATTCCGTTAATCCTGGTCATCAACAAGGCGGACCTCGCCGATGACGACACCTTGGCTGTTGCCGATGTGTATCGCAAAATCGGCTACACCGTCATCCTTACATCAACGTACGAGCACACGGGCATTGACGAGCTGCGCGCCGCCTTGCATGGTAAGGTTAGCGCCGTAGCAGGTCCGTCCGGTGTTGGTAAGAGTAGCCTTTTAAATGCAGTTGAGCCGGATTTTTCATTTCAGACCGGTAAGGTTAGCGATAAGATTAAGCGCGGTCGCCACACGACCCGTCATGCGTCGCTCTTTAGCCTTGACGAAGTGTCCTTTATCATGGACACACCGGGCTTTAGCGCCATCGACTTTAGCGACATCTCCGAAGAGCGCCTGCCGACCCTGTATCCGGAATTCGAAGCCCATACTGATACGTGTCGCTTTCAACCCTGTTATCATGATCATGAGCCGGTTTGCGGCGTCAAGGACGCCTTGGCCGGCGGTGATATAGATGCTGAACGATATGAATCCTATTTGACAATTCGTGAAGAAATTCGTAGCCAAAGGAAGTGGTAACTATGATCAAAATAGCACCTTCAATGTTGTCCGCTGATTTCGCGCGACTCGCAGAAGATGTAAAAGACGTAGAAAAGGGCGGTGCCGATTTATTGCACATCGACATCATGGACGGACATTTCGTACCGAATTTAACCTTCGGTCCCGACGTGGTGAAATCACTGCGCAAGCACACGGCTTTGCCCTTCGATGTACACCTAATGGTGACGAACCCCGAAGACTATGTACAAGCCTTCGCGGATATCGGCACGGAGTATTTTACCTTCCACGCAGAAGCGACGCCTCATTTGCATCGCTTAGTGCAGGATATTAAGGCTCACGGCATGAAGGCGGGCATTGCCTTGAACCCGTCTACGCCGGTAGCCGTTTTGGAAGACATTGCCGGTGATTTGGACATGATCCTCATCATGAGTGTGAACCCCGGCTTTGGCGGCCAGAAATTCATCCCGCAAGCACTGCGGAAGATTAAAAAGGCGAAAGCCTTATTTGCTTATGTAAATCGCAAGGACGCCGTAGTCGAAGTGGACGGTGGCGTCAACGCCGCTACTATTGAAGGCGTGCGCGAAGCCGGTGTCGATATCGTCGTAGCCGGTTCGGCTGTGTTCGGCGCCGAAGACAGAGCCGCGATGATTCAGACACTGCGCGGTTAAGGTGTCACTATGCGCATAGGCACAGATATTATTGAAATTAACAGAATTGCTACGGCGGTGGCGAAGGACTCGTTCCGTTGTCGTGTGTTTACGGCAGCGGAACAGGCCTATTGCCTGAGCCGAGGCAAACAAAGCGACGCTTCCTTTGCCGGTATTTACGCGGCTAAGGAAGCGTTTGTTAAAGCGCTGGGTACAGGCTTTCGCCATGGTACCTGGCAAGATATGGAAGTGTATCACGATGATTTAGGAGCGCCGAAGCTACGCGTTAGCGGCGTCTTTGGTGACTTGGCAGCGAAGGCAGGCGTTACTGCCATTGAGCTGTCCATTAGTCATTGCCGCGACTATGCGACGGCAACGGTGCTCTTAGTCTAAGAGAGGAGTTTTACCTTGCGTATTTTATCGATAGAAGAATCGAGGACGGTGGATCAATGGGCGCCTACCAAAGCAGGCTTGCCTTTGTCCTTGTTGATGGAAAACGCCGGCCATGCCGTGGCTTGCACCGTAGCAAACCTCTATGACACTACGGGTGGCGTTGTGCTCATCCTGGCCGGCACCGGCAATAACGGCGCCGATGGTTTAGTAGCGGCTCGTCATTTGGCAGAGAAGGGTGTACCGGCTCGCTTGCATATCGTAGGCGATTTAGCTAAGGGCACGGAGCTTTTCAACTTGCAGCTCAACGCCTTAAAGGCTATGGATATTCCCTTTACGACGACGGAGAACGTGTTTAGTGATGAATACACGTCGCTCTTGTTAGGCACCACTATTGTGGTCGATGCCTTAGTAGGCACCGGTTTGAAAGGTGAATTGCGGTCTCCGGTATCGGAAATCTTGGAAGCGGTAGCTACATACCGTAAAGCCTATCCGGCAACGAAGGTAGTAGCCGTAGATAATCCGTCCGGCGTTAATGGCGACACCGGTGCTACGGCGACGGCTACGCTTCAGGCCGATGTAACGGTTACCTTTGGCGCACCGAAGCAGGGCTTCTACGTATATCCGGCCAAATCCTATATGGGTGAAATTCGCGTTCGAAGCTTAGGCTTACCATGGGAACAGGCCTTAGCCGATAAAGACTATAAGACCATTGCCTTAACGGCCGATGTAGCCAAAGCCATGTTGCCGAAGCGCACGCCGACGGCGCATAAAGGCTCTTGTGGTCATACGCTCATCATTGGTGGCTCCGAAGGCATGTATGGCGCACCGCTTATGGCGGCCCATGGTGCTATTCGCACCGGTGCCGGTAAGACGACTCTTGCTGTGCCGCACGCTTGCTTAGACGTTATCACGAACCGCGTTGATACGGCGGTAATGACCGGCTCCTTTGGCAACTTGTTGCAGCTGCGCATGCATGCGTCCGAAAAGGATGCCGTAGCCGTTGGGCCTGGTTTGGGACGCAACGAAGAAGCGGCGACATTGGCACGCAACTTCATTACTACTACGGATCGACCTCTGGTGGTTGATGCGGATGGTCTTTGGATTTTAGGTCATATAGACCGCTTAGAAGGAGCTCTCACTAATCGGGAACGCCCGGCTATTTTAACGCCTCATCCCGGCGAATTTGCTCGTTTAAGCGGTATTGCACCGGATGTAATGGAACAGGATCGCATTGGTACGGCTCGTGCTTTTGCGATGAAATACAAGGTAGTGCTCGTATTAAAAGGCGCACCTACCGTTATTGCGGCCCCGAATGGTGATGTAGCGGTTGATACGGCAGGCAATCCGGGTATGGCCATCGGCGGTATGGGTGACGTGCTCACCGGTATCGTTACCAGCCTGTTAGGCCAAGGGGCTACGGAATGGGAAGCCGCTTGCGCCGGTGTCTATCTTCACAGCGCTGCTGCCGACGTGTTGGCTCAGACGAAACCGCAGGGCTTTGCGCCGGACGACGTAGCTGATGCTGTGCCTGGAGTTATCGGCACACTGTTGAAGTAATGTCAGGACCCTTTGCTAGTAGCTTCGGCTGTGAGCAACAGGGTGAGATATAAATACGTGCGACTGTATTTTGTGTAGGAAGGAAATTGTGATGTATCAAATTATACGCAAGTATATGAAATATTGGGCCGTCCTCGGCGCCTTGGTTATTAGTTTATTGACCATCGCCGGTTGCGGCACCTCAGCTAGCTCCGCCGGCAATGGCGGCGGTAGCAGCAGTGCGGCGGCAACGCAGGCTAGTGACAGCAATGGCAAGGCCGCTACAGGCACCTTAGACGTGATGACTCTTGATATCGGCCAAGGCGATGCGCACCTTATCAAGGTAGGCGACAACTATACCTTAATTGATACCGGTGATGTTGACCATCGTGACTCCATCGTAGCGCAGTTAAAAGCGCTTCATGTGACGACCCTTAAAAATGTCATCATTACGCATCCGCACTCTGACCACTTAGGTGGCTTTGTAGCCATTGCCAATGCAGGCATTAAGATTGAACATGTGTATGATAACGGCATGGACTACAGCAGCTCCGTGTATCGTACGTACGTGAAGACAGTGAATCGTTTAAAGATTCCTCGTGACGCGTTATTTAAAGGCGCTGTGCTTGACCTCGGTAATGGTGCTACCTTCACGGTATACGCACCGTGGAAGGATGGCTACATTAATGACAAGAAAGGACATCCGGACCCGAATAATAACAGTATTGTTGGTAAGCTCGTGTTCGGTAAGTTCTCCGAGCTCTTCACCGGCGATGCGTCCCGTGACGAAGAAAATCGCCTTATTAAGGAAGAAAACACGAAGCTTAGCTCCCGTGTCTTAAAGGTAGGCCACCATGGTAGCGGCTCGTCGTCCCAGACAGACTTCCTGCGTTCCGTGCGCCCGGAAATTGGGGTTATTTCAGAGGCCTTACACAATGACTACGGCCATCCAAACCCGCAGACTATGAAGCGCTTAGCAGCGGAACACATTACGGTATACCAGACTGCCACGCAGGGCCGTATTACCATCCACACGGACGGCAAGACTTGGAATGTAACTACTGAAAAATAAGAATGATTCATAATTAGAAGTCATGAAATTTTAATGAAATTGCGTACTAGGGAAGCGCGAAATACCCATCTGTGGTATAATATTAATGTTACGAATGTAATTTTATAAGACGCTAGTTATAACAGCGAATGCAACGGATTGGAGTGATATAGTTGCGCAAATTGTGGTTAACGCTGATAATGGCGGTGATGATGATTCCGTTATGGATCGGTACGGCCATGGCAGCGGAGGTAACGGGAGTCAATTGGGTGACTCGTAACGATGCCCCTATACCGTTCGTACGGTTAGTAGTGAGCTTATCTGAACCGGTGGGAGCAACCGCGTCCATCGATAAAGCGGGTACAACGACAACAGTTACCTTGAAAGGCACAAAGTTAAACGGTGCCGCCGATACGGTCTACATGGACCGCACCATTGCGACGAAGGCTAACTTCTCGCAGAAGGGCAACGACGTAGCAGTGGCGATTAACACGCCAAGCGCTGTCGATGTTTCTGATGTAAAGGTATTTTCCGTTAAGAAAGATACGGTCAACAATAAGCCGTATCGCATGGTTATCGACATTTCCAAAAAAGGCGTAGCGCCTCGTACGGACTACTACGGTAGTGCCGCTCGTACTGCTGAAATGACGGCAGCAGCCGCATCGGCGGCTAAGCTGACCAGCCAGTCTAAAGCAGCAAAGGCAGCGAAAGCAACGAAGACGTCTACTTCCACAGGTACCTACAAAAAGGTTGACCTGAAAGCGGCGATGAATAAGTCCACGCAGCCAGCAGCAGCACCGGCAACACCGGTTACTAGCGTGGCGTACCGCACCAGCGGCGGCTTGGCCGGCAAGATTATTACCTTGGACCCGGGCCACGGCGGTAGCGACAGCGGCGCGGTAGGTGCCGATGGGTACATGGAAAAACAGATTACCTTGCCTATCGCATTGAAGTTAAAACAAGTCTTAGAATCGAAGGGCGCTACGGTGTACATGACCCGTACGGATGACCATGACGTATATGGTCCGTTCGCTAGCGGTCCTGATGAATTGCAGGCACGTTCCGATGTGGCCAATAACCACCGCGCTGACGTGTTCATCAGCATTCACATTAACGCCTTCAACAACCCGTCTGTAGGCGGTATTGCCACGTACTATTACGACAAGACCGACTACGACAGCAAGCTGGCAACGGCTATTCAGAACCAGATTGCTTACGAAAAAGGCTTTGGCGGTGACCGCGGCATCCAGCCGGGTAACCTCTACGTATTGCGTCACACCTTGATGCCGGCTGTTCTCGTAGAATTGGGCTTCATTTCCAATCCTACGGAAGAAAACTTGCTCAAGACCGATGCAACACAGCAAGACTTTGCCAATGAAATTGCCGCCGGTTTGGAAACGTACTTTAGGGGGTAAGGACTATGATACGTATGACATTACAACGACGTACCGTAGCCGCCATCGTGGCGGTACTTACTGCACTGGCTGTAGCCGGCTGTGACAGCAGCACCTTAACGAGCGCTGTGAAATCCTCTAGCGCCGATAAGACGACGTCGAGTTCTACAGCGACTACGACCAAGGACAGCAATGCCCAGGCAAACGCTACGAAGACCATGACCGTATATGTTCCTATGGACGACGGTCGCGGTGTACGGTCCCAGTCCGTAACGGTGGACACGAGCAAATATACGCTCACCTTCGCGTTAAACGCTATGCTACAAGCGGATCGGCAACAGAAATACCCGGTATTCCCGAAGACTATGGAAGTTACCGGCGTAACTGTTAAGGACGGCGTAGCCACTATTGATGTGACGCCGGACTTCGTAAAAGCCGCCAATGACGGCGACTTGACCAACCAGCTGCGCCTCGCAGCGATTGTGGATACAGCCACTGAATTTAGCACCGTTAAAGGTGTAGTGATTACTGTAAAAGGCAAACAGCTACAAACCTATGGTAGCTATGATTTGAGCGAACCATTAAAACGGATGGAAAAGCAAATTGTGAAATAACTCACTGAAGGAGTTACAACGACCTACGTCGTTGTGACTCCTTTTTGCATGCTTGCAATGTAGCGGACACTACCCGTACTGCGGCGGACATTAGGAATTTACGGCCAGTTTAGCAATAGAGTATAACCTCATTGCACGATTGTGGTATAATAAAAAGTACTTGCAGGTTTATTTGGAAGGAGACGTGGCATATGCGGGTAAAAGAATGCGGCGAATTTGGCTTTATCGACAGTATTAAGGAAGACACAATCGTGGATCCTAGTACTGTTACAGTCGGGATTGGTGATGACTGTGCGGTGTACAGCGCCGAGCCGAATCGAGAACAGCTCATTACAACCGACATGATGGTAGCAGGCATTCATTTTTCGCCGAAGACGACGGAGCCCTTTGACGTAGGCTATCGCTTAGGGGCGGCTAA
>ERZ791611.448-NODE-448-length-40682-cov-6.519113_pt1 | contig 40682 bp, 41 predicted proteins | sample MGYA00510275_ERZ791611 | MGnify/ENA primary metagenome ERZ791611 (study PRJEB30046, sample SAMN00791912) | human gut metagenome | study: EMG produced TPA metagenomics assembly of the A metagenome-wide association study of gut microbiota in type 2...
AAAAGCATCTGATAAATGTGGTTTATGATCAGGTTTACGAAAAAGAAGAAAATAATAATATCATGATCCAGATTATGAGTAATATATTGGGATCTCGTAATAGCGAGAGCAGAGAACACATTCTGCATATTAAAACAGCAACGGAGATGATGCTGAGACAGCTGGTAAAAGTAACAGATGCTTATCCTTTGACAGAGGCAGATATTGCTTTGATTACAACTGCTTCTTCCCTTCATGATATTGGTAAGATTCGTATTCCGGAAGAAGTATTGAATAAACCAGGCAGACTCACTGATGAAGAATTTAAGATTATGAAAAAACATAGTGAGCTTGGCGCAGCTATAATTAAGGATATGGACTTTCCACAAGATCATCGACTGGTACATACCGCATGGGAAATCTGCAGATGGCATCATGAAAGATGGGATGGAAAAGGCTATCCGGATGGCCTGAAAGGAGAAGAGATACCAATCTGTGCGCAGGTGGTATCGATTGTTGATGTTTATGATGCACTTACCAGTGAAAGATGTTATAAGAAAGCATTTGATCATGACACAGCGATTCAAATGATCCTGGATGGGCAATGCGGACAATTTAATCCCATCCTCCTTAAGTGTTTGAAAGAACTGAGTATTCAGCTTTCAAAAATGTCTGGTAAAGAGATGGATGATAATAAACATTATCATGAAATACAGAGACTTTCGAATGAAATACTCAGCGATAAATTCTTACCGAACCAGATTTATTCACAGAGTCTTGTCAAGGTCATGCAGGAAAAAATCGATTTCTTCAAATCGAACAGTGGCAAGAATTCGATTGATTACAATGCGGTTTCAGGTCAATTAACTATATTAAATGGAGAACATCAGATATTATGTCAGAGAGATAACCCGAATTTCAATTTGTTTAAAGAATTTGGAGTAAATGAAGAAGATGTTCAATGTATTCGTGTTTTATTACATCAGACATCTGTACAAAATAAAGAAATATCTGCCACGATAAAAGCGACGGTGGAAAATAACAGTCAGATGTATAGAATAAAATTGCATACATTGTGGTCGCCTTTAAAGAAGGATGGATACATTGGAATCATTGGATATTTTGACACTGTAAAATAAGTATGAAGATTACAATCATAGAGTGTATGGAATCAAATCCATATGCTCTTTTTCTTGAAATAAGTATAAACAGTTAAGTGGGGAGAGTAACAATATGCAATTGGGAAGGATAGATTTTCCAAAGGAAGACAGGTAGAAGGCATGATATTGTGTTTGGTAAAAAAGGGGGGAATAGTGGTATAATTCTCTTATTGATAGATTTTAATAACAGGAGGCTTATACCATGGAACGAGTAGTAAATTTTTTAAAAGAAGCGGAAACATATTATTTGGCAACAGTGGAAGGAAATCAACCAAGGGTAAGAACTTTTGGAACAGCACATATTTTTGAAGGAAAACTGTATATTCAAACCGGAAAGGTGAAGGATGTTTCAAAACAGATTCACGCAAATCCAAAGGTGGAAATCTGTGCATTTAAGAATGGAGAGTGGCTTCGTGTAGCAGGCGAACTTGTAGAAGATGATAGAAGAGAAGCAAGACAGTCCTTGATGCTTATCCATCTTTAAAGAACATGTACTCAGCATATGATGGAAATACAGAGGTATTCTATTTTAAGAATACGACAGCTACATTTTCAGCATTTACACATAAACCGGAAGTAGTGAAGTTCTAAGGATAACATAAGATGGCGAAAAGTAAGAAGACAAAAATCCATAAAAAGATAGATGGTCAGCTTTTACAGATGAACAAGAAGTTTAGTAATCTCAAGGTGATGAAGGATATTGTCTCCATGATTCAGAAACCAGAATGGATGCAGGAATCAGAGACATTCCTATGACACAGATGGTATATGATGCGTTCCGTAAACAGAGAGAGCTGAACCTGATGCTTGGTTTACAGAGCAATGTGGAGATTGGTGGACGCAGTGGATTCATCTTCAATACAAAGCATGGACGTCCAATCATGCCGGCGGGAGTGAACAGCTTTCTGAAAAATATTGTCAATACCTATAATAAGAAAGAAAGCAAACTGGCAGAAGAAGAGAACCGAGAGCCGGAGCTGATGTCTCCTATTTCATCGCATACCCTTCGTCATACGGGATGTACCAGATTGGGTGAGAACAATGTCAATCCCAAAGTTATGCAGTATGTGATGGGCCATTCAGATGCACAGATCACAATGAATGTCTACAATCATATTGCAGAGAAGTCTCACGTGGAGAATGAGATGTCTAAAATGAACCTGCCAGAAACTGTACCTGCTGTGGTATAAACCATAAGTCGTTGTCGTAAAATGTGGTAAGAAAATCAGACGAATATATTTTTCCAAGAATTTGTCGTAAAAATGTGGTCAAATCAAGAAAATTGAGTGCGAAAGCAAGTGAAAAATTCCTGTGAAGCCCGTAAAATCAAGGCTTCACAAAATTTTTACAAAAAATTAGCACTCGCCTATTGACAGTGCTAAAAGTAAGAACTATAATGTATTTAGAAATTAGGAAAGGGATTAATAAAGAACCTAGTTTCAAAGTTAACACCGCTTGAAACAACGATGCAAAACTAAGTATCAAGATTGAAAGGGGTAATGACTTATGATGATGCCTAGTCTATTTACAGAAAATTTATTTGATGATTTCTTTGATGAAATGGATAAAGATTTTTTTGGAAAGAAAAATCCATTATATGGAAAACATGGAAGAAATATGATGAAAACAGATGTAAGGGAAACAGATAACACCTATGAAGTAGATATTGATCTTCCTGGCTTTAAAAAAGAAGATATCAATATCAATTATGAAAATGGTTATTTAACAATTTCAACAAGTAAGGGATTGGATAAAGATGAAAAGGATGAACAAGGACATTATATCCGACAAGAAAGATATGTTGGAAATATGTCAAGAAGCTTCTATTTAGGAGATATTCCAAAAGAAGATATCAAAGCTAAATATGAAGGTGGCGTTCTTCGTTTATCTGTTCCAAAAGCAGATATGAAACAAGTAGAAAATAGTTCTACTATCTATATTGAATAAGGAATCTAGCGATTCCTTATTTTTTTTATTTAATAATAGTTTTGATAAGTTGTATCATAATTTCTTTATCTTCAGGTCTAGAACTTGCGACAAGGATAGTAAGTGTAGCTAGGGCATCATTATTAATTCTTTCTTTACCGTTTTTATAAAGAGCGTTATTCATATTTAAAAAGTAAAGAAAAATAGTTGCACCAATTCTTTTATTCCCATCAATAAAACTATGATTTTTAACAATAAAATACAGTAAAGCACTTGCCTTATCTTCTAAAGTTGGATATAAATCAATCTCTCCAAAACTTTGATAAATTGTTGAGATACTACTTTTAAAAGAATCATCTCTTTCAATAGAAAATAAATCCCCTCTATTTTCAAACATCGTATTATGTATAAGATTTATACACTCATCATAACGAAGAACATAAGTATCTTTTTGGCCAACAGGAACCTCTAAATGATGATGATCATAATCATCAAGAATCTTAAAGCCTCTTTGATAAGCTTTTAGAAATTCTAACATAGAAATACTACTCGGTAATTGTCCACCTACATTTCTATATTGATCAAGCATTGTTGTTACATAATCAATATCTTGAAAATGACGATCATTAACAGCATAACCTTTTAAAAGATATTCTTTTAATATACTATTAGCCCATTTTCTAAAAAGAATTCCTTGTTTAGATTTAACTCTATAACCTACAGAGATAATAACATCTAAATTGTAATAATTAACATCGACTACAGCGATTCTATCTTTCTTAGTACGAGGGTCATATCTTTTTAGTTGAGTTGCATTTTTTGCAACAGAACTCTTTTCGTCTAATTCTTTTTCATTAAAAATATTAGCTATGTGTCTAGAAATAGTAGACTTATTTTTGTTAAAAAGCTTACTCATTTGATCTAATGTTAACTATACTGTTTCCCCACTAGAAGAGACATTTACATCTAATACAAAATTACCATCTTTGAACTGCACAACTTCATTTTTTTCAATCAAATCAACCATAAAAATACCATCCTTTCCTTTTGCTTCTTTAAATGATAGTAACATGGTATATAAAGGTTGTCATTGGACAGATAGTCCACTATAAAGAGGTCGATTTTTTTTGACATGATGATGTTGATGAAAATGATATGATAAAGGTAGAAAAAGTGAAAGAGCAGGAATTTGCTATTATTTTAATTAAATAATTATATGATAAAAGCTAACGGTTTTGCGTTAGCTTTTAGATTTTATGATGACCAAAGACCTCATTATGTATATCTTCCATTTCATAATCAATATCTGTAATGCTTTTAGCACAATCTGATAAACGATTACGAATATCATCAGAAATTTCTTTATCATTTTTATAACGTAAATGATGTTCTAATGTTGCCCAAAAATCCATCGCAATAGTACGAATTTGTATTTCTACGGGAACCATTACTTTTTCATTCGCTAAATAAACAGGAACTTCTACAACAAGATGTAAACTACGATAACCATTTTCTTTAGGATTTTTAATATAATCTTTAATCTTTAATAAATGAATATCATCTTGTCTTAAAAGAAGATCAGACATACGATAAATATCTTTAATATAATGACAAATCACACGTATACCCGCAATATCTTCAATATTTCCTTTGATTGATGAAACTTCTACAGGAAGATTTCTTCTTTTCATTTTTTCAACAACACTATGGGGAGATTTTAAACGCCATTCCATATGATGAATAGGATTATGATCAAAACGATGATGAAATTCATCATCTAAAATTTCTAATTTTGTTCTTACTTCCTTAATACCTGCTAAATACTTTTGTTCAACGTTGACATATTCATGGTAAAAATCTAAATGATCTTTTGCAAAGAAAAAATCATTCATTTCACTTTTTATTTCTTTTTGCATGATACGACTCATAAAAGTTCACTCCTTATGTTTATTTTTATTATAAACGAACATAATGAACTTGAGGTGAAGTTTATGAAAAAAATCATTATTTTTCTTTTAATTATGATGAATTTAACAACTGTTTGTGCAGTAAATGAAACACCAAGATATAAGATCATTGGTTCTTCTTATCGACAAGAAGATATTGATGAAATGTACAAAGTAAAAGATCAACTTCTTTTAAATTATAAAAAATGGGTCAAAGGTGTTGATGATGTTTATCAAGTTTTAGCAGATCATCAAGATGATTTTAATGCAAAATATTATAATGGTCTTTATACGATTGTATTAGGAGAAGGTAAAGGTAAATCTTTAGAAGGAAAGTTACAAGTTTCTTATTGTACATCAAGTAAAGATATTCATAAGAAATCATGGCTTGTGAGTTTGTTTTCTTAATGGTGTGTACTAATAATTATTCAGTTTGTACATACTATTATAAGGAAAGAGGTGAAGTCATTGTTGAGAGAATTTGATGAACAAGCACAAAAGGCGATTGTGGTAGCTGAAAGTTTATCTTTTGATTTTGGTCATCAAAATGTTGGAAGTGAACATTTATTGCTTTCGTTATTAAAGATACATGATAATCAATTAAAAAGATTATTACAAAAATATGATGTCAATGATGCAGTTGTAGAAGAAGATATAAAAAGGTTGTTTGGCACAAATGATGATCAACCTTTTTATATGGAATATAGTCAAAGTGTAAAAAGAATATTAGAGAGAAGTATTGAATACGCTAAAGATAAAAATCAAGATCAAGTGACTTTAAATATCTTAATTATTTCTTTATTAAAAGAAAAAGAATCAGTTGCTTATGAAATATTACAAAAATATCATGTAGATGTAGAAGAAGTTATTTATTTGTTGCAGGAAAAATCTGCTTTTGAAACACCATTGGATCAAATACCAACACTTGTCAATATTAATAAAAAAGTGAAGACTAAAAAATATAAAATTATTGGTAGAGAAAATGAAATTGATCAAGTATGTACTATTTTATCTAAAAAAGAAAAAAATAATGTTTTGATTATTGGTGAAGCGGGTGTAGGTAAGTCAGCTTTAGTAGAAAAATTAGCAATGATGATCAATCAAGGAAAAGTAGTAGATTCTTTGAAGAATAAGATTATTTATGAACTTTCTTTATCTTCACTGGTTGCGGGTACAAAGTATCGTGGTGAATTTGAAGAGAAGTTTAAAAAGATTATTGATAAAGTAAAAGACTTGGATAATGTGATTATTTTTATTGATGAAATTCATAATGTCATTGGGGCTGGTGGAGCTGAAGGGGCAATTGATGCTTCTAATATTTTAAAGCCTTATCTTGCTAGAAAAGATATGACGGTTGTTGGTGCTACAACTATTGATGAATATTATAAACATTTTGAAAAAGATCATGCAATGAATAGAAGGTTTTCTATTGTCACTTTAAAAGAAAATACAAAAGAGGAAACATTAGAGATATTAAAAGGAATTAAAGGTTATTATGAAAGTTATCATCAAATTAAAATAGATAATGTACTTTTAAAAGAATTAATAGAATTAGTAGATTGTCATATTAAAAATAGAACTTATCCTGATAAAGCGATCGATATCTTAGATTTATCATGTGTTAAAGCTAAATTTTATCATGAAAAAGAACTTACAAAGAATAGAATTGTAGAAACAATTGAAAAGTATTTAAATATTACAATTCATCATCAAATGGATTACCAAAAATTAGAAAAACAATTAAATAAAGATATTTTAGGTCAAGAAAAAGGAATTCATCAGATGATTGAAACATTTCAACATAAACAATTACCTATCTCCTTTTTTATTTATGGACCAACAAGTTGTGGTAAAACATTAACGGCTAAATCCTTAGCTAAATATCTAAATTATCATTATTTAAAATTAGATATGAATCAATATCAAGAAAGCCATTCCCTTTATAAACTTCTAGAAACATATCATGAAAAACCAAGTCTTCTTTTATCAACTTTACAAAGTTATCCACATACTGTTTTATTATTAGATCATATTGATCAAGCTTGTGAAGAAATTATTCATTTATTTTCACAAATCTTTGATGATGGTTATTATGAAGATCAAGCTAAAAGAAAGATTAGTTTTGAAAATGTTGTTTTTATAATGAGTCAAACATGTACGTCACGTTGTTGTATGGGATTTAAAAAGAGTAGACAAGCTAAGTATTTAAAGCATGAATTGTTTGATAAGGTTGATCAAATAATTGAATATCAACCTTTATCTAAAGAAATAGTAGAAAAAATTATTCATTTACGTGAACATATTTCTATTGAGAAAATACACAATTTATTAAAAGAGGAACATGTTCCGATTAATCTATCTAAAATGATGAAACAAATTAAACAAATGTCCTAATAGGGGCATTTTTGTATTTTATTTACATGATTATAAAGAAAAAGAAATAAGTAAGAAAATAGAATACATTTCCTCCAGCAAACAAGATTTAATGATATAATGTAAGTATAATAATCGCGAAAGATAACGGAGGAAGAGAAGATGACGATTAAATTACCTAAAGATTTCTTTTTTGGTGCTGCTATGTCAGGACCACAAACAGAAGGAGCTTGGAATGTAGGTGGAAGATTACGTTCTTATTGGGATATGTATTCTGATCAAGAAATTAATGCTTTTTTTAATAATGTGGGATCATATGTTGGAAATGATATGTACCATAAATATGAAGAAGATATTAAATTATTAAAAAGTTTAAACTTTAAATCATTTAGAACTTCTATGCAATGGACTCGTTTATTAGATCAAGATGGTAAATTAAATCCAGAAGGTGCCGCTTGGTATCATAAATTAATCGATTGCGCAAATGAAAATGGAATTGATATTTTCATGAACATGTATCATTTCGATATGCCTGAATATTTAGTAAAACGTGGTGGATGGCAAAATAGAGAAGTTGTTGAAGCTTATGCTAATTTTGTGAAAATTGCAATGGAAGAATTTGGAGATAAAGTAAAATATTGGTTTACTTTCAATGAACCTATTGTAGAACCAGAACAACAATTCTTACATGGTGTTTGGTATCCATATCAAAAAGATTTCAAACAATCAATCAATGTACAATATAATATTACTTTAGCGCATTGTTTAGCTGTCGCAAACTTTAGAAAATTAAAAGCAGAAGGAAAACTTTGTGAAGGTGCAAAAATCGGTATGATTAACTGTTTTGCTCCACCATATACAAAAGAAAATCCAACTCCTGAAGATTTAGAAGCAGTACGTATGACAGATGGATTACACAACAGATGGTGGTTAGATGTCGTTGCTCATGGACATTTACCACAAGATGTTTTAGATACAGTAGAAAATGATTGGAAAGTAGAAATCAATCGTCGTCCTGGAGATGAAGCTATTTTAGCTCAAGGTAAAGTAGATTGGTTAGGATTTAACTATTATCAACCAACACGTGTTCAAGCACCAGATAGTAAATTTGATGAAAATGGTTTACCATGTATTTCTAAACCTTATATTTGGCCTGAAAGAAAAATGAATGTTTATCGTGGATGGGAAATTTATCCAAAGGGAATTTATGACTTTGGTATGAAAATTAAAAAAGAATGTCCAGATTTACCTTTCTTTATTTCTGAAAATGGAATGGGTGTTGAAGGTGAAGAAAAATATATGGATGAAAATGGAACTGTTCAAGACGATTATCGTATTGAATTTGTAAGAGATCATTTAGAATGGATCGCTAAAGCAATTGAAGATGGAGCTAATTGTTTAGGATATCATTATTGGGGTGTTATTGATAACTGGTCATGGTGTAATGCTTTTAAAAACAGATACGGATTTGTTCGTGTATGTTTAGATGATGGTTATAAACGTAAAGAAAAGAAATCAGCTTCATGGATTAGAGAAGTTGCTAGAACTAATGAATTTGAATAAAAGAGAAGGTGTCTACCAAGGGTAGGCACTTTTATTTTGGAAAATTGAAATTTTTTTAGTATATGAAAAAAATGCATTTATGGGTATAAATGCATTAAAATAAAGATGGTGATGATATGAATCTATTTATAAATTTAAAAGAAAACAAAGAACTATCAAAAAATGAAAGAATCTTGGCAGATTATATCTTAAAACATCCAGAAGATGTTTTAAAAATGTCATCTAAAGATTTAGGAAAAGAATGTTTTGTTTCAACAGCAACAGTTTATCGTTTATGTGATAAATTAGGACTATTAGGATTTTCTGACTTAAAAATAAAAATAACCAGTTCTCTTGATGACTATAGAAAAAGTAACGAAAATTTTAATTTTGATTTTCCTGTTAATCAATTTCAAACACATTATGAAATCATTCAAAAAATCAAAGAAGATTATGAACAAACTCTTAATCTAACAGCTAATCTTTTTAGCTTAGACCAATTACGGCTTATTGCATCAGCAATGAAAAAAGCACAAATCATTGATGTGTATACTTCTGCAGGTAATATTAATTTTGCTCTGAATTTTCAATTTCAAATGCAAGAAATAGGTAAACAAGTAAATGTTCCTATTGATGAATACCAACAAAGACTTATAGCAGCAAGTAGTGATGAAAATCATCTAGCAATTATTATTACTTTTGGAGGAAGAGGTATATTATCTGATATTTTACCTCGTATATTGCATAAGGTAAAAACACCAATCGTTTTAATTTCATCGTATGACTATACATTTAAAGATTTTGATCCAGATTATCAACTCTATATATCACCTTATGAAAATCATTATAAAAAGATTTCATCTTTTTCAACACGACTTTCTATTCTTTATATTTTAGATGTTTTATATACATGTTATTTTAAATTGGATTATCAAGAGAATATTGAAAAGAAATTGGCTTATTATAATAATATTGTAGAAGGGACTATTAAATAAATTTCAATAAATGATAATTTTGTTATCAATTCAACAAAAAAACAATGAGTTTTCTATATACAAAATCACTAAATTTTGAAAAAACAGTGAAAAATAATGAGAAAATAATTCTAATTTATAATTAAGAGAAAAAAGAATTTGAGAAAAAAATTCTTTTTTTTGTACTCTAATTGTTTCAATTGAAAAGATTATTTATGATTTGAGTAGGAGGTATTTTTATGAACGTAAAAGCAATTATGTGTGATATAGATGGAACACTTCTTTCAAGTGAAGGTGTAGTTACAAAGAAGACAGTTGAAATGATTAAAAAGTCTAGAGAAAAAGGAATTCTTTTTGGTTTATCAACAGGTAGAGATGTTAATAGTATTCAAACATTACTTGGTACTTGGGGTATTGAAGGTTTGGTAGATATGATTGTTGGTACTGGTGGAGCGGAAATTTATGATTATACGTTTGATATTTCTAAAGCTCAATATCCATTAGATGGAGAGTTGATTAAAGAAATTGTAAAGCATTATGAAGATATGGATTGTAATTTTGCGATTCCTGAAGATGGTATTTTTTATTCACCAAAGGATGATGAATATATTCAAGATCTTTCTAAAGGAGACCGTGTTCCTTATAAGGTTGTTGATTATGATGAATATTTAACGTCACCTAAAGCTAAGCTTATTATTATTTGTAAACCTGAATATATGGATCAAATCATTGAAAGATCTAAAACATTTCATAGTGATGATTATAAATCATCATCACTTAAAACAGCGAGTGTATTGTACGAATACATGGATCCAAGAATATCAAAAACTGCAGGACTTAAAGAAATATTAAAATTACATCATATTGATATTAAAGATATTGTTACATTTGGAGATGCAGATAACGACTATGATATGACATTAAATGCTGGTATTGGTGTCGTTATGGCTAATGGTAGTGAAAAAACAAAGAGTGTAGCTGATTATATTACCGATGATAATGATCATGATGGAATAGGAAATTATATTGAAAAATATATTCTTTAAGAGTAAAAAGAAAATATGAATAATTAGTATTGTTTTACAACTGATGCTGTTGATTGAGATATTTGTTTATTTTGTATTGATTTGTTTTTAGAAGTTTTTGCGTAAGCAAAAGCTTTTTTTTATTTGACAGTTTTTCTTAAATAGAGATATCATAGGTGTGATAAGTAGAGGGTAAAAGAATGGAAATAGAGTTAATTCAAGATGGTAAAGTCGTTGACTATAATAAATATCAAGAAGTAATAGAGAATGTTAAAGAATCGCTTTTTAGAAGAAATAAGGATAAAGAAACAAAAGAATGGATGTATATAAGTAATTTTGTAGGCATTCTTTTAGATAAAGATAGATTAATTTTATCTTTACCAAAATCAGTTATTATTAAAGATGGCATTGATAAAGAAATATTACTCTATAAATATGCAAGATTATTTGATTTATATTTTGTAGTTAATGAAAAAAAGTGTGATTTGATAAATAAGTATGAATCTATTGAAAATTGGTGCAAAAAAACTATAGAAGAAAATAAAACAAGTTCTAGTTGTCAAGAAATCATTACTTTTAAATTTGAAATGGTTTTTGAATGGATGATAGGAGAATTTTTTCAAAATCAAATAAGTATTCAAAAAGGTGATGTTCTCTTTAATAGTCAATTATTAGATAAAGAAATAGATATTAATGATACAAAATATAATACTTATCATTGGAATGCAATAGGAAAACAGACAAAAGATCATAAACAAAAACAAATTATCCAAGAAAGAGAAAGTGTTTTTATCAATCAAAATAAAAAGAATATTCCAGATATTGTTTGTGAAAGAATCCTAGAAAATCCTAAATATGATCGTCCACAAAAAAGTTGTTGTATACTTGATGCGAAATATTATGGGTGGGATTATGAAAACGAAGCCTATTATTTGCCAGGAAATCTAGATATTTATAAACAATTTTTCTATCAAGAACAATTTCAACGTATTTATGAAAAAGAAAATGAATCAAATGTAGGTGTTTATAATTTTCTTGTGTTACCTGATTATTTAGGAGATACCAAAGATACGAAATGGGGAATTATAAGACAATGTGCTGTTATTGAATTTGATTATCATCAAAGTCAAAAGATTGCTATTTTACAAGTGGATATAGAGAAACTTGTGGATTTTATTTATAGTGGATTAGATATGAAAGAAGATGTACTTTCTGTTTTTTTAGGTAATAGTCGTGTTGTACCAATGATTTATGACAATGAAAAAGTCTAACTTTAAGCTAGACTTTTTATTTCCATAATTTTTCTGGATAAGTACCTTGTTCAATAAGTTCATTAATAGAATCTTGGACTATCTGCTTATCTTCTGGATAAGTAACACCAAACCATTTATCAGTTGTTTCTAATACTTTTACTGAAGCTCTGTTTGTTTTAATTAATTGATCAACAATAATAGGTAATAAATATTCTTTAGTAAGTTCATCCTCACTATCATCTAATAAGAATTCTTTAAAACCATTTTCAAGATAATCAATAAAACAAGGATAACCAGCCCACATATTCATAGAAACACGGTTATTTTCTTGAATAATATCTTTACTTTCTTCTGTTTCACAATCAATTGTTCCTTGACTGTTTCTAATAATGCCTTTTGTTTCAATAACTCTATGTAAATAACCTTCTTCATCTTCTACACAAATACCACGAGTGACTGTACCGTTATCACTTAAAGTATTTTTTAAGATAAAACCAGCCATGGCCATGGTAAACTCACTATTTCTATGACTATCTTCAATTAAAAAATCATGGAGCTTTTTAAAAGCAACTTTTCCATAATAATCATCAGCATTGATAATGACAAATGGTTCATTAACGATTCCTTTACAAGATAAAATAGCTTGTCCAGTTCCCCAAGGTTTGATTCTACCTTCGGGTACTGTACACCCTTCAGGAATAGTATTAATTTCTTGGAAAACATATTCAACTTGAATGTGTTTTTCAATGCGATTACCAATAACTTCTTTAAATTCTTTTTCGATGTCTTTTCTAATAATAAAAACGACTTTATTAAAACCAGCTTCAAGAGCATCATAAATGGAATAATCCATAATGATTTCGTCATGAGGACCGATTTTCGCTAGTTGTTTAATTCCTTTTCCATAGCGTGAACCAATTCCAGCCGCCATAATAATAAGTGTTGTATTCATAAAATTCTCCTTTGTCTAAGTTAGATTATATCATATTTCTAGAAATATCTATGTAAATTTTATTATTTTATCACGGTGTGATAAAATAATCATGAGGTGAAAAACATGAACTATAGTTTAATTCTTTTATGTGCTGGAAGTGGCAAAAGAACAGGTTTGAAATATAATAAAATTTTTTATAAAATAAATAATCAAACTGTTTATGAAATGAATATTTCTCATTTTTTAGAGGATAATAGATGTAAACAAATTATTGTTGTAACGAAAGAAAATGAAATAGATGATATAAGAACATTAGTTAATGATTCAAGAATTGAGTATGTTTTTGGTGGTAAAGAAAGACAAGATAGTGTTTATGAAGGTTTACAAAAAGTAAAAGAAAATCATGTCTTTATTCATGATGGAGCAAGACCTTATGTAAGTAAACAAAGTATTAATGATTTAGTTGAATGTTTAAAAACATATGATGCTGGGTTATTAATGGTTCCTTGTAAAGATACTATTAAAGAAGTGAAAGAGGGTATTGTTGTTAAAACTTTAAAAAGAGAAACATTGATGCAGGCTCAAACACCACAAGTATTTAAAAGTGAAGATATTAAGGTGGCTTATCAAAAGGCAAAAGATGAAGGATATGTTGCGACTGATGATAGTCAATTATTTGAAAGATATATAGATAAGGATATTAAGGCAGTATTAGGAGATTATAGTAATTTAAAAATTACAACACAGGAAGATTTAAGATGAAAGGTAAGCATATTAGAAAAGAGAAAAAGAGTATAGTTTGGATTTTAATTACTTTATTTGTTTTAATAGGAGTTATTTTTGGATGTTTTCATTTTAAATCTGATGATCAAGAAAATTTAAGTCAATATAAAACAATTGTAGGAACAATTAAAAATGTGGGTGATGAAACATTATTGATAGAAACAAATGATCATCAAAAGTATTTAATTTCTATTGCGGGAGCAATAGATTCTAATAAAGGTCTTATCAAAGGAAATAGAATATATATTTACTATGAAGGAACATTAGATATAAAAAATAAAGATATCCAAAGTATAAAAGTAAAATCATATAAAGTATTGGAGTAATAAACCTAGAACAATACCTATAAAAGAAGGTATTGTTTCTTTTTTATTTTCAATATTTATATTTTCTTTTTCATCTACTAACATCCATATAGAAACAAAAAACAAATCTACCCACATATCAAGATGTTCAAAAGTCTTACCCACAATAAAAGTAAAAAATGTATATAAAATAGTTTTTAAATACTTTTTTAAATATTCTTTAAATAAGGGAGAATATTTAAAAAGTTTATTAAGATATTTTTGAATAAAAGAAAAATCATTTTTGATTAAATAATGAAATAAAATCATAAAAAATATCCAAAATAAAAATAATAGATAATTCATAATATCACCTCAATATAGAATATGAAAAAAATATGCCTATAAAGGGGTAAAATTACATAAAATAATCATTTTATTATTGCATAAAAGTAAACAATAGGATATAATGGACGAGCATGTAAAGATTATTTTACTGCCTGCTTACTAAAAAGTAAGCCAAAAGACCATAGGAGGTAAAAGAGATGAATAAATATGAAATTATGTTTATTGTAAAACCAGATGTTGAAGAAGAAGCTAGAAATACTTTAATTGAAAACTTCAAATCAATCTTAACTGCTAACGGTGGTTCAGTTGATAATGTCAACGAATGGGGATTACGTGATTTCGCTTATGAAATTAAAGATTACACAAAAGGGTACTATGTTGTAGTTGATACAACTTGTGCACCAGCAGAAATCGCTGAATTCGAACGTTTATCAAGAATCAACGCTTCAGTATTACGTCACTTAACTCTTCGTAAATAATTAGGAGGCGTTTAACGATGATTAATAGAGTTGTTATGGTTGGTAGAATGACTCGTGATCCAGAACTTAGAAGAACTGGAAACGGGGCTGCAGTTACAAGTTTTACGTTAGCGTTAAATCGTAACTATAATTCTGCAGATGGGCAACAAGCTGATTATATTTCATGCGTTGTATGGAATAAAGTCGCTGAAAATGTTGCACAATATTGTGCAAAAGGATCTTTAGTAGGAGTTGAAGGTAGACTTCGTTCTAGATCTTATGATAATGCTCAAGGACAACGCGTATACGTTACAGAAGTTGTTTGTGACTCTGTTCAATTCTTAGAAACAAGAGCTCAAAGAGAAAGAAACCAAAGTTCTATGAACCAAGGTATGATGAATAATCAATATTCTCAACCTGCTCAACCACAAACAGATAATTTCCAAGATATGCAAACAGTTGAATTAGAAAAAGATTTTGATAATTCATTTAATATCATGGAAGACGATATTCAATTTTAGAAAAGGAGTATAAGAACATGGCTTTTAAAAGACAAAGAATGGGTAGAAGAAAAGTTTGTTATTTTACAAAAAACAAAATTACTTACATCGATTATAAAGATGTTGATTTATTAAAAAGATTTGTTTCAGCTAACGGTAAAATCATTCCTAGACGTGTAACTGGAACTTCTGCTAAATATCAAAGACAATTAGCAGTAGCTATCAAACGTGCTAGACAAATGGGATTATTACCATACGTTGGTGAATAATAACTATTAAAAAACCTTGATAAATTCAAGGTTTTTTTGTTTTTTAAAATATATTGACATCATTTTGACATCAAAAAATTATTGAAATATAAATAATAGATGGAAACGATGAATAAAATGTATAAGGATCGACAAAAAATAAAGTCCATAGATACTAGAACATCTAGTGTTTATGGACTATTTTTATTAAAATGAAAAAATTGTTTGCAATGTTTTGCAACGAAAAGTATTTCGTTGCAAAATGAGTGGAACGAAAGAAACGATTTTATTTAAATAGGTATTGATATTTTTTATTATTTTTTTCTAAGCAACAGATATAAAATGGAACTAATGCTTCTGGATTACTTATTTCTTTAATAACACGATTTTTTAAGATACCTTCTTCTATTGCTAGGTCGGTTGTAAAGCAAACAAAATCAGAATGATCTAAGAGTTTAAGAAAATCATGACGATTATTTTCTATAATGAAATGTGTATGAGGCATATGTTTTAATACTCTTTCTTTCCAAAAACCAATATTTTTATAAAGTAGCATTGTTTGACCATCAAGATCTTTAAAAGAAAGTTCTTTTTTATTTATTAAAAGATTATTGCTTGGAAGAGAAAAATAGAGTTCTTCACTTTCCCAGTAACAAAATGTCAATAGTTTTTTAATCACTTTTTCTAAAAATGAGCAAAAAAATAGAGCATATAGATTTCTCTATACACTCTACCTTTTCATTTAATAATATTTTTGAGTTCGACAAACTGGAATTTGTAACTCTATTGTTCCAACATAATAGTCTCTTCGTGTGTCCGAACATCCTCTGTGGTCGGATAAACAGAAAAAAATGCAATATTCATAACTATAAGAATAATACATACGGCAATGATTACTGCAAACGCTATTCCTATCGTTTTCCATATTCTCTTACTTTGACGATTTTTGACTGCCATCTGCTCGGCAATATGTGCTAGTTGCTCTGCATAAGCATTCTGTTTTTCTTCAGTTGTTTGCGCATCACTATCTGCCTTTACTCCAAGTAACTGACTTGTTTGAACCTCTAATACATCTGCTAATTTTACAAGTACTTCAGCATCTGGAACCGAATAGTTTTTTTCCCATTTTGAAATAGTCTGTCTTGTCACATGAAGTCTGTTGGCAACCTCTTCCTGTGTATATCCTTTTTTCTGTCGATAAGTTTTTATATTTTCACCAAGCATCTCTAGTTGCTCCTTTCGTTTGATAAAACTAGTATACTGATTAGCCCTCAATACATCAAGCAACGCAAATTAACATTCATGCAACGCCCAATATTACAAGGATTCATCGAGTCCTCTACAAAATCGGAATTTGCACTTCCTCACTCGTCTTCTTTTTTATTGTTTCTACTAATATTCGAGCTTAACGATAAAATTCCAGAGCATAAAAATAATACCCACATTATAATATTTTCTTGATTTATCGCACTATAAATCAAGCATATTATGCTTAATATAATCTGTACAATTGAACAAATCACTCCTATTTTTTGTGTCTTTTTATCCATCATTGTCTCCTCCATAAATTCCGATTTACACATCAAATCGTTTTCTTCATTCTATCACATGGCTCAAATGCCCTTGTTTTAATTTCTATTACAACATAACAATGCTTCTGTATATTGTAAAATAGCATATCTATAAACTGTTCCGTCTGTCCTACAATCAAACGATATTCTCTTCCAACAAATGCAAAACCTTTCCCTAATTCCAACAAAAAACTTTGTATATTATTCATCAATGCATCCTTCAGTTCTTTCTCATCATATCCCGCACGCATAGTTAAAAAATCGAAATTATACGATCTTTTGTTATTTCATTTGCCGAATCTGTTCCTACACCTGGTAACATTTTTTCAAAATTGGTTATGGCTTTCCCGTCTCTTTCATATAAATTGGTATCCAGAAAATTCATAAGTACTGCTCTGAACCAATTATTATTCATTGTTTGTCTCACAAAATACAATGCCTTATCTCTATTGCCTTTGCATTTTGTCAAAATCTGAATATGATGCCCCCAAGGAATTTTAAAAATTATACCCACTTCAGAATCTGCAACAAGTTTAATTGTGCAATCTGAAAATTCAAGTTATGGAACCGACCCTTTTTGCCTCGGATCGTATTACATAAAAAATAACAGGAAGGCAGTTCATTAAACCGTGCTCCTGTTATTTTTTACCATTAAGGTTTCTCTTTATTCATATCTTTATCTGCATCATTTCAAAAGAGAATGACGGAGATATTTCGCCCTGCTTATTCTTGTAGCAACCAATCGGCTATATCGTGAATTTCGATTCCTTCATAGCTATATTGGGGATGTTTGGTTCTGGCAATAATCATTTTCGGATAAGCATCTCGAATCTGAAGCAGAGACGAGCATTCTCTCTCAAATGTTTCCTGACCGGAAATGTTGTCGCTGACCTGAATATAAAACTTCTCGCTGCCTCTCTGAGCAACAAAGTCGATTTCCTTTTGATAGAGCTTGCCGACATAGACATCGTATCCACGGCGAAGAAGCTCGATGCAAACGATGTTTTCATATACTCTGCCATAATCCATATTTCTGCTTCCCAGTATTGCATATCGAATGCCGCTGTCACACAAATAGAACTTCTCAGCGCTTTCAAGATATTTCTTGCCACGGATGTCATATCTCTTAATATCATAAAATACAAAAGCATTGCACAAATACTTAATGTACTTGCCGATGGTTACATGATTGGTTGGGGTCTCATTTGCTGTCAGTAGCTGACTGACCTTATTCGGAGAAGTCAGGTTGCTGATATTATCCATAAGGAACTCGCTCAGACGTTGTAAAACCAAAGTATCCGGGAGAGTATATTTCTGTACCAAATCCCTTGTAACAATCGTTTCGTAGACCTCTTTGATATAGTTTGCTCTGTCTTTTTCGGTTGTATAAGCATAGGAACCTGCCAAACCACCCTTGACAGCGTACTCATCAAAGAGCTTATCTTTGTCACTAATATCATCATAATATTGGCAATATTCCTGGAAGCTGAAAGGAAACACATGAATTTCAATATAGCGTCCAGTAAACAGAGTTGCCAGATCTGTACTCAACAGGAAAGCATTAGAACCTGTTACATAGATGTCGTATTTTTCCTTAGAGTACAGGCTATTGATTGCCAGCTCAAACTTGGGACACATCTGAACCTCGTCTACAAACAGGTAGTTCGTTCTGCCTTCCTGATAATGTTCTTCCACATAGGCGTGTAAGGCATGGTATTCCTTGATTTCTTCATACGCCAAATCCATGAAGTCGATGAAGATAATATTGATGTTTTCAAAATTGCTTTTAAGATACGCAATATACGCCTGCATCAGTTTTGACTTACCAGATCGACGAATACCTGTAATGATCTTGATGTCAGGAGTACCCTTCAGTTCAATGATTCTATCGAGATATTTTGCTCTCGTGATTGTTTTCATATAGCCACCCACTTTCAAAAATTGAAGTTTTTTCATTTCTCGAAACTGCTTCGCTGTATTTATTATACTGTCTGCTAATAGTATATGCAAGATGTCGCTTTCAAAAACACAAAATTTTTTATTTTTTGAAATCGTAAACTATGTAAAGGCAACCCGAAGGCTGCTCCATGCATTAGCCCACAGTTATCATTGAACCATCGCTCCATGCGGGAACACCGCCCTTAATTTACTTGGACTTTCCACTCAGGTAACGGCTATCTGGTCCTATATCAGTGACGAACCTTATAAAACCTATGAATGAAATTCTACAAAACTTGAATTCTCCTGCCTCACATTGCACTTCAATCACTATAAACAAAAAGCAGCAAATGAAAATCATCTCTAATCTCCATCTGCTGCCCTATTATAGCGTTCCCTGCGGGAATCGAACTCTCAACTGCCCCTTAGGAGTTCAAGTCCCCACAGAAAATCTATGACTAGTTAGATTAATATAAGTCAAGGAAAGACTTGGCTTAACAGTGATAAGAAACTAATTCAAACTTATTACTGTTAGCCGATGGATTCAGGTGTGCCAAAGCATTGCAGGGCTGGAAGTATTCAGCTTCGGCAAAAGATATGTAAAACAGAGAAGCGCCCGTTTTTTTCATTATATCAGAATATCAGAAACGGGGTGATTTTGTAGCTTTTTGACAGCTTTCCTTGAGTCTTACTTTGCAAGTACAACGGAAATTTTGATTTCCTTTTCCGTCTTGCTCAGGTCGAACGCGCCGCCGTCCGCGACGCTCACACGCAGCTCATACAGTGTGCCGTCAGAAAGCGTATCCACGACGCTGCCTGCTTCATCCGTGATCGACCACAGTTCGTTGCTGACCTCCGCCAACATTCCGTCCGCACCGTAGGCATAGAGCTTCAGTCCAGCGGCATCCCCGGAAAGATTGTTCATCCGGAACGAGACCGTCGTGTTGTGGTGGACGTTTTCGACTGTCACGGTGTTGCGCCAGCTTGCAGCGAAATTTCTGTACCGATTGTTATTTTGTATACATAATCTCATCTGTATATGTTATAATTCAATATAATACTTCATGTCTAAAGAAAGGAGTTTACGAATGAAGAACTGGAAATTAGGTACTAAAATCACACTAGGCATTACCATCATCGTAATCATTTGCATGAGCCTGCTTTACCTTACTGCAAATAAGACAATGACTGGCATGATGCAGGAATCTGAGCTTAATGTTATGAAAAATACCCTGAATGCCCAAGCAAGTCTGCTCAACGAATACGTCGCACGTCAGGAATCCATCCTCACTGCTTACAGTAAAACACCTTGTGTCCGCGACTTTTTAAAGGATGTCAATAATTCTGAGCAGCAGGCAATCGTGCAGAGCTATACAGAGGACTATTATAGCGGTCTTAACAACTGGGAAGGTATTTATATCGGTGAATGGAATACGCACATTGTTGCTCATTCCAATTCAAAGGTAATCGGAATGACTACCCGTGAAGGTGATAGTTTAAAAGCCCTGCAGGATGCCATGACACAAAGAAACGGTCTGTATGATGCCGGTATTATTGTCTCCCCTTCCTCCGGTGAACTTATTTTATCCATGTACTGCCCTGTATTTGATACAGATGGAAAAACAATCCTTGGATATGTAGGCGGTGGACCATTTGTAGAAGAGCTTGAAAAACAGTTATATGATTTAAAAAGCGAAAATGACACCCTCCGCTACTATATGATCAATACCGAAACTAATATGTACATCTTTTCAGACGACAGCAGTTTGATTGCCACCGATATTCAGGATGATATGCTGTTAAACATTATTGATAAAATTAAATCCGGCGAAACCAGTGGTGATCTTAACTACAAAGAAGGTTCCGATTCTTTTGTGGCAAGCTATCAGTCTATCGCAGAACATGGCTGGACAATGGTTTCTTATGACAGTGAAGAGAACATTTATGAGAACGTCCACAAAAATATGCGCATCTTAGGTCTGATATGCATCATCTTCGTTTTAATCATCAGTGTACTGGCATTTATCACAATTGCAATCAGTGTCAGACCTCTGTTATATGTCGAAGATGCAATTATCCAGCTTAGCAATTTAAAACTTGAAAAGAGCAAACGTCTTACGCCTTGGATTAATACCAAGAGTGAAATTGGAAAAATTGCAACTGCAATGAATTCTTTATATGATGCACTCAGTGGCATCATTGCCACTTTATCTGACTGTTCAACATCACTTAGCAGCTCTGCGACCGCAATGCAACGTTCTTCAGAAACACTTCTTAGTTGTGTGGCAGACAACTCAAAATCCACGCAGACATTTGCAGAACATTCAGAAGATATTAACGCTACTGTAAACGATGTAGGACAGCAGATTTCCGAAATGACAACGGTTGTTTCTGATATCGAAGAACGTATCCGTCAGGGTAATGTCCACAGCAGCGAGTTACTTCAAAAAGTGGAAAAAATGCAGACCTTAGCTAATAATTCCATGATAAATACAAATACCCAGATTGCAGAAAATCAAAAAGCTATCGAAAATGCAATGGAAGAATTACAATCATTAATGCGAATTGATGAAATGGCATCTCAAATTTTAGACATTACAAGCCAGACAAACCTTCTGTCCTTAAATGCTTCTATTGAAGCTGCAAGAGTTGGAGAGGCTGGAAAAGGATTTGCTGTAGTTGCAGGCGAAATCGGTAATCTCGCATCTAATTCATCCAAAACAGCCACAGATATTCAGGCTATCTGTAATGAAACTAAAAACAATATATCACATGTCAAAACTTGTTTCGATCAGATTATTTTCTTCCTGCAAAATGACGTCCAGACACAGTTTACAGAATTGGTTCAGGAAACCCAGGATTACTACCAATCCATTCAGGAAATTCAGGTTATTATATCCGAAATTACAGAAGAGTCTGAAACCTTTGTCAACACAGTACAAAATATTCAAAACCAGATCCATGCTATTTCAGATGTTCCTGATTCCGACCATATCAGCAGTCAGGATATCTTAGAAAAGGCAAGACAAACAGAAGAAACGACACAGGAAATGTCCGTTATCGTAAATCATAACAAAGAAAATGCGTTGGAAATTAATAATATTGTAGAACGCTTTTCCTGAAAAAATAATTAATATCATATGCCAAAATAGATGTACATCCACCTATTCAAGTGATTGTACATCTATTTTTATGTGTCAATTTTTTTCCTGCTATGCTTTGGCATCAAAGCTACTCTGCATATCTACCACGTTTACCATTTCTTCGCCTGCCATCGGAATCCCTCTCTTGGCATTTCCCCATGCCTCGTTATAGATCATGCACATTTCCGTCTGTCTGGCGGCCTCTGCATTAGTCGTATACATCGTCCACCCATTATTGGAATAAGTCGCCACCATCTCCCCGTTTTTATCGTAAAACTCTATGTAATCGCTGTTGCCTGACGGCAGTTTCTGATATTTCACTTTCCCTTCAAGCAGTGTTGCCACAAAATCTATTGGCTTCAGCACATTCTGTCTGTTCCTTGAAATAGCTTTCAGCCCGGAAGTAATAATCCCTTTTCTGTCCGGGGACACTTCCGATGTGTATCTTTTCATCAGCCTATTAAATCCTTCGGATTTGTTTTGGAACTGCCCTTTTTCAAAATCCTCATAAGCTTGTTCCCTGATCTGCTTCCGGTATTCTTTATCACTGACACCGCTTTTCTTTTTAGAGAAAATATATTTGTCATTGAAGTCCGGCAGATGGATGCCGCCTATACTGCCTGTTCCAGAAAAGAACCTTTGTTGTAATGAACCATTGGACGAATTAACTTGCATTATACCACCCTCTCCTGTAAATTTCCTAGTCTATTCAATATTTGATACATCTGGCTATTGCCAAACATATAACTTTGCAAAACAAGCGGTCTCTCTGCCCGTCTGTTTTCTCGGTACAGCTTCATATAGGCATCCTTAGCCTGATAAAAGCTGTCCTCCAATTCTTCCATCTCCTCTGTTGGCATTTCAGGAATATTCCCCTGAATGACCTGCCCCTGGGCTGTTATTCTGGCACAGGATTTCTGCCATGCCACTTCCTGCTCAAATTGCATATCCAGCCACTCTATCTCATCTTCTTTTGTCAGCGGCGTCCCATCTACCTTATAATACTGTTCATTTTCATAGCGCTGTTCAATTTCAAAATACAGCCTTGCATAACTCAGCCCACAAGCATTCACAACATCCGAATAGCCATACTGCCCTTTTTCTTCCCTGATTTCCTTTAATATTCCAGCTCTCATATCGCTGAGTGATGCCGCCGACTGCACCACTGTATGCTTAATTTTATCCATTAAGATTTCCCTGTTTTTCGATAATTGGGAAACTTCTAAGGAATCTCTATGAAATACTTTCTGGTATTCACTTTGACTTCCCTGAGATTTCAAACATTCTCTATTAGGTTTAAAGCCATCCTGCAAATGTACAGGATAATTGGAAATACTAATTGACATACATTTTTCTCCTCGTATGATTGACCATTTACTAATCCTGCCATTTTAGACAGTCCACTGCAAAGTTGTTTTTATGTAACTGCCTGCTCGAGCAGGTAAGCGTACCGCCCCTTGCCAGAGTAAACTTCTTTTCAGCAAGATTGCTGTTTCTCCCCTCCGTTGCTCCCCTGCAGATATCCGTCCGGCTTGTTGATAAGCGAAGTCAGGTCAATCGTCCTCCCAAAGCAGTCCACGCCTTCAGCTTTATTACTCTTTCAGTAATAATCATTGAAAACTTTTTCATTTTCCTTGATAACTTTATTGAAATTCTGCTTCACGGCAAATTTCTTCGGATTCCAATGGATTACTTGGTTTGATAATGATACACCATTCATTACACTATACCTCACTGCCTGTCGCGGTTTCCGTCATAACATTTGCGTCATAAGCATTGGAAGCCATCGCCATCTGCCTCTTACTGCTCCATGCCTTTGTCAGCCTGCTCCTCTCCAATTCCTGCTTTGCAATCTTTTCTTCCAACGCCTCCTGCTGAAATTCCTTCATCTGCGCCCGCTTTTCCAAATATTCTTCCAGCAGTTCCTTCTGCCTTGCCTTTTTCTGCCGTCCGGCATCAGTTCCCTTTGCGGAGGAACTCCCGGAATAACCGTCATTCTCCTTCATGCCCTGCGTATAGCCGTAACATTTCTCATATGTGTCATCTATATGAGTATACGCAACCACCGGGATATTTCCCCCGAAATCAACAGCCTTGTTCTTCGCCAACGCATCCAGAATCTTCTTCTCATATTCCGGGTCTGACTGCATCCTCTTATAAGCCGCATCCGTTATGTCAATCACCCAATTCATGCCTCTCTGCGAAGGGTGGGTATACAAGCCACTCATCTTTTCATTAAAATACTCCTTGTATTCCTCCAAGGTCATATCTTCCGAGGAAACCTGACTTTTGTCTGTGACCTTTTCCGCAAATCCCGCTTGTTTTTCCTCCTTCCTCAAACCCATGTAACTCTTTGCTGTTTCATAATAACTGCCATAAACTGAACCTACATCCATTACTACATTCTCCTTCCTTTTTCATATTTTTTTATTTTATTTCCTTCTGCTGCAGCATTACTGTGACTTTAAACACATCGTTTTTTATTTTGATATCCATATCTCCAAGATAATGGTCTGCCACATTCTTTACATTTTTTAACCCTATTCCATGCTCCATCAAAATATCCGGCAGATCGCTCTGTTTCGTTGTCATCGGGACGATACCTCCATCTTCCCATATCACTTTCCCATCAAAGCTGTTTTCCACTTCAATCAGTAGGAAATGATTCTTTTTCTTTAAAGTCAGATTGATATATCGCTGTTCCTGCTCCAGTTTCTCGCAGGCTTCTATGGCATTGTCTAAAAGGTTATTCAGAATGATACCTATATCAAATGCAGAAATTGTGTCTGTTTCCCCCAAGTTAAATTTTACTTGAAACGAAATACCTGCATTTTCCGCTTTCTGGTATTTATCATTGATAATCACATCTGTGACCGCATTTCCTGTATTGAATTTATAGTCCATAGTCTGTATGGTTTCATCCAGTTTTTCGATATAATTCTCTACTTCATCATATTTCTCACTTGCCACCAGCCCTTTTATATTCGTCATATGGTTTTTCATCTCATGCCTTACTCTGCGAATGCTCCCGTAGAAGTTCTCTGCTTCTTCCAGTCTCTGTTTCATGGCTTTGACCTGTTGTTCTTCCACAAAATGTTTCTGCCGTTCTTTTTGAAGCTTCCTGTAATTCTGGTAGATGTATATTGCCGAAATTTCCCCCACATAGATAAGAACCGCAATTATCGGTAATTTCCACAACATTTCCTGCTTGTCATCATACAACAGAAAAACTCCACCCTCGATTTGCACTACGGAAAGGTCTACGCTTATTCCTACAATCATACTCCCTACAATATTCAGTACGGAAAGGAATATCGTTTCCTGCCATCTCAGCATAAACGGTTTCTTTACGATTTTTATCACGACACCTGTCATAATCAGTAATACCAACGTGTACGATAAAAGCAGGATGCCCATACCTATCGCCATACCCAGATAAACCCGAAATATATATTCCTCACTCAGAACATCCAACCCTCTAAATATGCTCTCCACTGTACATTGATAAATACTGTCTGCAATCAAATAACTTAACGCATGAAAATTGTAAAACAGCAGCAGCATGAATACCGCCTTTTCCAAATGTTTTTGGTATTTGCAAAAACAATATCCCAACACAATGACAGCGGACATTGTATATCGTATTACCCCCGGCTTTTCCAGCCATAGCCCCATGCAGATATTCATCACTGCCAATATTCCTGCAACAATCCATATCCCTTTCTCCCACCGAAAAAATACATTCCACAATACCAGAAAAAGAACGATTTGCAGAATAATAGGATAGATTTCAAAAAGCTTGCGAATGATTTCATATGTAACCTGACTCAATTATCTTTCCTCCGAAATGTATTCCAAATAACGCTTTACAAAGTCCTGATATTTATACTTGGATATCAGCAGACTGTCCCCGTTTCTCATTTTCACCTCTGTCCGGTCATATCGTTCCACATATTTTATGTTGACCAGATACCCTTTGTGTATACGGAAAAAATCCGGCTTAAGCTCGCTTTCCAGTGAGCTGATCTTGTCATAATATTCAATTTTTTCATGCCGCAAATACAAGGTCACTTTTCGATTACTGCTTTCAATATAGTAAATATCATCTGCTGAAACACTTCTTGTTCTATTTCCATTCCGAACTAATACTTCTTTTGGTTTTTCCTTTTTCTTTGCCATCAAATATTGATACTCCCGTATGGTCTGTGCAAAAACCTGCTCAAAATTGCTTTCCTGAATCGGTTTTACAATATACTGAAAAGCATTAACGGAAAAAGCCTCCTGCATATATTCCGGATATCCCGTTACAAATATCAGAAGCGGCAGGCTTCCCCACACTGCTTCTTTCTTGCTTTCCATCTGGCTCCTGAGCTGCTTTGCCACAGTCATTCCATCCTCATCTCCCATAGAGATATCCAGAAAAAGTATGTCTATTTCTTCTGCATTTGTCTCATCCTGAAACTCCAATAATTCCTTGCCCGATGAAAACTCTGTTATCTTACAAAAAGGTTCCTGCTTCTGTATCAGCTTGCGTATGTAAATGCGTATATTTTCCTCATCATCGCAAATTGCTATGTTCAACTGTTCCACCTCATTTTCATGGTTCATTATCAAATATGGATAACATCATCTATTGTTCATTTATATTATCGGCAGATTTCTTTCTTTAAATTCGGAAATGTTGTGACTGGACTTCTGAATGTTGCGACTGGACTCTAATCTTCCCGACAATTATCATCTGAATTGATTTTCTCCATCCGTAACCTTGCCTGTTCCCTTTGTTCGTCACTTAACCTTCTCGGCTTACGATAACCACATAACAGAAAAAAGCAGATAGATTGCTACCTGCTCTTTCCATAAACCTTTATAAACTTGCTTCCTGACTCTTGGTCTTTGGTTTCTCTGGTTCTACCTTTTCCTCCGCTTAGAGTAATACTTCCCACACCACACAATCCTGCAACGGAAGCTCTGCTTACAGTCATGCACACACTTCTTGCACTGGTCATTATACTGTATCCTGTTCTTGTCATTCAAAAAGAACACCCACAACCGTTTTTCTTTTTTGCCCATCCTCGCCACTGTGGTACCCTCTTTCAAAATGTTCAAATTATGTAGCCTTTTTTCCGTTTTTATGCCCTTTAAGCGTGTCAAAAGATATGCAAAGGCATATTTCCCTGTCACTTCATCAGGAACGCCTTAAATCGTCAATTTCCTGTCAGAAAAGGCAATCAGTATTCAAACTGATTGCCCCCTCAGATGTTGTGACACTTTCTTATTCCGTCTGTATCTGCCGGAATGCTGCTTCAAAATGTGCTAAAGCCTTATCCACAATCCAGCAGAATTTCCATTTATCCAACAAGTGCTGATACAAGTCCTCTGTATTGTCATAGTTGGAATTATTCTCAAAATATCCGTCCATGTAATACTCCAGTACAATAAAGCCGAACCTGACATCATATACCACACACATATCTCCACTTTTCGTATTTCTCATCATAAGACTCCTGGGATGCAAGCTCCACCATATGTCCCACACACCATCTGACAATATAACCATTGCCCTCCAGGTATCCGTCTTCTCTCTTATCTGCACCGATCACCTTCGCTATTGACTGTGCCACCGAAGGCTTTTCGGCAATCACTAATTTATATGACATTAAAAGTCCTCCTTTTGTGGAAAAAAAAATAGCACCTTAACCTTTTGGCTAAAGTGCTGTGTAAAATGATTATTAAATTGTTTGTGAATCAGACAAATTGGAATTTATATACCTAAATCATTGCTGCTAAAACAAATGTTCCCTGGGGGAATCGAACCCCCAACTGCCCCTTAGGAGGGGGCCGTTATATCCATTTAACTAAAGGAACTTCTATACAGGTTCTATCAACCTACCAACTGATAAAACCTTAGGTATTATACCACATTTACATATACGTGGCAAACATATATTTCAATAATCTACAAATAACATATATTTCAATAATCTGCAAATAATCTGTTTAAAATGAACCTTAAAATTCATATTTAATTTTATATATAATTTTACATTTAATTATATATTTTATCTGTTATCCCTTAAATGCGACACTTCCCTGCAGCCATACCTGACCCTTAAATCTTCTTCCGACCGCAGGTTCTCCAAGCAGATCTGCCTTATTTACAGCAACTGTCATACTAAGATTATTACATTCAATAACCATAATATATACAGTTTCCTTCGTGTAGTGATTTATTTCCTCTTCAAGCTCTAATATTTCTCCTACAACCTGATATTGGTCACATTCAACACCACAAGGCATAAACGATGAGTCAACTATTGAAAATACATCTTCTTTTAATATACGCTGTGACAGCTCATTATATGTATCAATATCCTCAATTGTCAGATTCTCTATTGCTGTCTCATCACCCTTCTTAGCTGCCTGTATAAGTTTTTCCCTTTCATCCTGTTCCTTCTTCGCCTTTACTGGTTCTATTTTTCTGTGAGAAGGCAGGAGTATCATGCCACCTATAGAGAGTGCAGTCAGACTTACCTTTTTATTTTTAATAGGTATTCTATATACGGAACCTTTTCTATCAATATTATACTCTTTCTGCTTAAGCCCATTCTTATCAAATATAAATTCAAGATAATCCATAACATTCTGCAGATAAAATATAAGAGTAACTCCTGTTCTTGACTCATCACATACAACTGCAAACGACTCCTTATCAAGATGCCTTTCAATGGTTATCTCATCATTGTCACAGCTTGTTTTCCCAAGTATAAAAGGAAAATAATACTCATATATAAACTCATCACCCTTGAATCTTCCATATATATACAATCCTGTTGATTCACTTACTCTTACTATTACGGCTCCTCTGTTAAGTTTTGTATTCTTTATAACAAAACCCTTTTCTATACTGTCTAATATTCCTGCGTGAATCATCTCTTCTTCAAAATCCGCATCAAGATACTGGAACCCTATAGCCCTTATATATAAATTCATAACTATCCTTCTATTTATAGATATATATCTTATTTTATTATAGTCCCATATGACATATTTATTATACACATATATCACATATTTTAACTATACAATCTTTAATAAAATCTACTCCGTATCTACTATAAACAATGTAAGATACTTCATAAGATCTTTCTCTACGTCATCATTATATGGGGAACCATCTGCATGCTTAAGCATCTTTATAACTGGTCTGTCCGTAAACTTATGATTCTGTCTTACAACAACACCCATTTCACCTTCACTTGTTATAACATTTATTCCCACTGGATATACAGCAACTGATTCAAGCAATTTATCCGTTATTGTGGCATCATACTTAATACCCTGATTAGCCTTTATGTATTCTATTGCTTCATATATTTTAAGCTTTGTTGAACCAACTCCGCTTATGAGACTCTCAAAATCATCACATAAAGATACCAGTTTTACCTCGGTCTTTATTTTATCGCCCTTATGTTGGAATGGATAGCCCTTTCCATCTATTCTTTCATGATGAAGCAGAATAATCTCTTTTGCAATATCTGGTATCCAGCCCTCATCCTGTAAAGAACTGTAGCCAAATATTGTATGTTTCTTATATTCCAGTGCATCCTTTACATTCATATATGTTTCATTGGTATTCATATATGGAACTTTAATATATCTAAGTCCTATATCATGAAGAATTGCACCTATAGATATATTTCTTACCTGCTTCTCGCTCATCTTTAATCTTAATGCCATGATTGTTGATAAAGCACATACATTTATACAATGTGTATACATATCAGTAGAAATATTTCTCATCTCAGTTATATTTGTAATAACCTCTGGCTCTTCTATAACTGATTCTATTATCTTTTCAGCCTGCTCTCCTATAACCTTTAAATCACTATTATGTCTATATATATGCTTCTCAAGTACATCTTTTATTATAGTTCTTGAATTAATAGCAGTTTCTTCTACCTTATAAATGTGATTTTCTATATATTTATTATTATACTCAGTCTTTTTTTCATTTTTTACATCAGCACATTCACTATCGCTAACATCCTGACCTTCATTATAAACATCATCATAATCGTCTTCTGAGGATATAACTATATGATTATAATTTTCTTTATTTATTACTTCCTCAGGGTAATCCTTTATATAAAGAGACTTTATTCCCAGGCGTATTGCTCTGTTTATAAGCTCCGGCTTCAACTCAACATCTGCATGTATAAGTACCGTGCCACCATCTGTCACTATAGGAAGGGCTAATATCTCATTCCCCTTAAGACTTTTTACCTTAACCTTTTTCATACATACTCCATTTCCGCTTGCGAGCTACTTCCCATTTAAACAACTTAATAAACTCCACACTCAATATTCCCCTGCTTATATATTTATAAAGATAACACAAATCTTTCTATATATCAAATACCGTGTCATTATTTAATAATGGCACGGTATTTTTTCTGTTATTTTATTATCCTGCTGCAAGGATTGCGTGAATTAAAAAGTAACGAAACAAACCTGATATCTCAGCCATTGCCAAATTCTACTTTTAACAATCACATTTTATCATGCATTTTCAATAATAATATTATACTTACTTGCTAAGCTCTGTCTTACCACCCATATATGGCTGAAGTACCTTAGGAATCTTTACACTTCCATCTGCCTGAAGATTGTTCTCTAAAAATGCTATTAACATTCTTGGAGGTGCCACACATGTGTTGTTAAGTGTATGTGCAAAGTACTTATTCTTATCCTTTCCCTGCACTCTTATCTTTAATCTTCTTGCCTGTGCATCTCCTAAGTTAGAACATGAACCAACCTCAAAGTACTTCTTCTGTCTTGGTGACCATGCTTCTACATCTATAGATCTTACCTTAAGATCAGCTAAATCCCCTGAACAACATTCAAGTGTTCTTACAGGAATATCAAGTGAACGGAAAAGATCCACTGTATTCTTCCAGAGTTTATCAAACCACATTCTGCTGTCTTCTGGCTTACATACAACTATCATTTCCTGCTTTTCAAACTGGTGGATTCTATATACGCCTCTTTCTTCTATACCATGTGCACCTTTTTCTTTTCTGAAACATGGTGAATAACTTGTAAGAGTCTTTGGAAGTTCTTCCTCTGGTGTTATTGTATCAATAAATTTACCAATCATAGAATGTTCACTTGTACCGATAAGATAAAGATCTTCTCCCTCAATCTTATACATCATTGCATCCATCTCATCAAAACTCATAACACCTGTAACCACATTACTTCTTATCATATAAGGAGGTATGCAATATGTGAAACCTCTATCTATCATGAAATCTCTTGCATAAGATATAACTGCTGAATGAAGTCTTGCTATATCTCCCATAAGATAATAGAAACCATTACCTGCAACCTTACCAGCTGCATCTAAATCAATACCATCAAACTTCTGCATAATCTCTGTATGATATGGAATCTCATAATCTGGAACAACTGGTTCACCAAACTTTTCAACTTCTACATTCTCACTATCATCTTTTCCTATAGGAACACATGGATCTATGATATTAGGAATAGTCATCATAATCTTAGTAACTTTTTCATTCAGTTCTGCTTCTTTAGCTTCAAGCTCTGCTAATCTGTCAGCACTTGCTGAAACCTGAGACTTAACATCCTCAGCTTCTTCTTTCTTACCCTGAGCCATAAGTGCACCAATCTGCTTAGAAAGCTTATTCTTATTAGCTCTTAATTCATCGGCTTCTGTCTGTGCAGCTCTTGCCTGTGCATCAAGCTCGATAACTTCATCAACTAAAGGTAACTTTCTATCCTGAAATTTATTCTTAATATTCTGCTTTACGATGTCTGGATTTTCTCTGACAAACTTTAAATCTAACATACTTTCCTCCATTATTTCGTATTCATAATTATACTTTACTAATTATGCACCTTTTTATACATAATTTCCAGTACTTTATTGCATACTTTTTAATATACTTTTTATTCTCACGTTTTATTTATTTTTATAGTTATTTTTGTATTTTCATTGTATTCTTTTTATTTTTTATTACTTACGTTTTGTGTTTTGCTTTATATCATTATCAAAGTTTTTTTATTTCTGATTAACATTATTCACTATATCATTTACTTCCTGGCTCAATTCTTCATCACCCATTCTTCCAGCTACTGCCTGCTTAAGTGCCTTTTCTTCTTCTCCACCAAGTTCTATAAATGATTCTCCGTTAATTATCTCCTTTACATATGCAAAACATCCATTATTACTGTGCATTACATTAACCAGATAACCATTGTTGTTATTATCGAGCATGCACAACGCAAAACTTAGTTTTCCACCCATCTCATGAAATGCATCATATTTGACAATTCCAATTTTCTGGAATGTATACTGCAGCTTTTCATATATATCCTTAATAGCAGCTGTGTTATCTTCATAAGTACTTTTAAGCAGCTTAACATCATCTGTATATTCTTTTATTATCTGCTCTATGCTCTTTCCATCAGAGCCCTCCATCATTTTATTATATTTCTTTTTCATTGATGAAGACTTTGCTATAGCAACTATTGATAGAACAATAGCTATCACAAGCAATGCAATTATTCCTATTAATACATATAGCGTTTCAACGCTAAATAAGCCAAATACATCTAACATTTTTTCTCCTTCCTGTTTTTTATTGTTTTATTTATCTGTTTATTTATAATTTATTTTGTCTATAATAAGAAAGTGTGTAAATACATATATACATAAATATACTTTTTATTCACCTTTTTCACTTTTTATTCATTTATTTTCTTTAATAAATCATATATTCTTTCAAGTTCTGCCTGCGAATAGTAATCTATTTCTATTTTACCTTTATTATTGCTCTTATTTTTTATAATAACTTGTGTTCCCATTATATTTTTTAATTTCTGTTCAAGATCTCTATATACAAAATCATTTGCTGGAAGTTTTTTTTCTTTTTTTTCGGGTGCATCAAGTGTCTTCATTAATTTTTCCACTTCACGCACACTTAACTTTTCATCAAATATTTTCTGAGCTATCATATACTGTTTATCTTTATCTTCAATAGATATAATAGTTCTTGCATGACCACTACTGATTTTTCCTTCCATAACCATATCCTGGACACGTTCATCTAATTTTAAAAGTCGTAAGGAATTAGTTATAGCTGCTCTTGATTTAGATACTTTTTCTGCAACCTCATCCTGTTTTAATCTGTAGTCTTTGATAAGTCTCTGATAAGCCTTAGCTTCTTCTATAGGATTAAGATCTTCTCTTTGAATATTTTCAATAAGAGCTATTTCCATAACCTCCTGTGAAGAATAATCCTTTATTACAACAGGCACTTCTTTAACACCTGCAAGTTTTGCTGCTCTCCATCTTCTCTCACCAGCTATTATTTCATAATAATTATCTTTTTTCTGAACAAGCAGTGGTTGTAAAACACCATACTGTTTAATAGATTCTGATAATTCTATCAAAGCATCTTCATCAAAAGCCTTTCTTGGCTGGTCTTTGTTAGGCTCAATAAGTGATAATTTTACTTTAGTTTCAGATGGGACTTTAACCTCTTTAACTACTTCCTTTACTACTTCTTTAACTACCACATTATCTTCTTTCTTTTCATTTTCATCATCAACATTAATAAGATTTGATATTCCTCTACCCAATCCACCTTTACTCTTTGTTTTTGAACCTGTTTTTGCTGGCATATTCATTCTCCTATCTTAATACATTTTAAATATTTTGCATTTTTATTCTTGTCTTATATTTTCTTATCTCTGTCCATAACTTCCTGTGCTAGCAATCTATAACTTTCTGCACCAGTTGATTTTGTATCATACAGATTGATTGGCTTTCCATAACTTGGAGCTTCTGCTAATCTTATATTTCTAGGAATTATAGTCTTATATACATTTTGTTTGAGATTATCCTTAACATTTTCAACAACCTGAAGTGAAAGATTTGTTCTTGCATCAAACATTGTAAAAACAACACCTTCCATCTCTAGTTTCTTGTTCAGTTTCTTTTTTGCAAGATTAATTGTGTACATAAGCTGTGATAATCCTTCCAATGCATAATATTCGCATTGGATTGGAACAAGTACAGTATCGGCTGCTGTCATTGCATTAACAGTAAGCATACTTAAAGAAGGAGGGCAATCCATAATTATATAGTCGTATTTTTTTCTTACCTTCGAGATTTCGTCTTTCAACACGTACTCTCTTCTGTCTACGTCTATTAAATCTATCTCTGCACCAGCTAAATTCACATTTGATGGCAGTTCATCTAAATTATCATATACATTATGTATTATTGCATCTTCTATGCTGCATTCTCTTAAAATAACATCATATACTGTTTTATCAACATTATTCTTATCAATACCAACCCCACTTGTAGCATTTCCCTGTGGATCAATATCAATTAAAAGTACTTTTTGACCAGCTTCGGCTAGACACGCCGACAAATTTATAGCTGTTGTTGTTTTACCTACTCCACCTTTTTGATTAGCTATTGCTATAATTCTCCCCATTTTCAACCTCTTTCCATTAAATAGTTAAAAGTTTTTTCTCTATTTTAATACAGACTTAATATAGAGAATTTTAATAACCACAATGTGATATATACGCTTAACAACGTTTCACGTGAAACATTGTATTATAAAAATATTAAAGATGTCGTGATTGAAAGCCCACGACTTTAATACCTTAGGATTATTTCATATTACGTACTCACACGTCTGCGCTATGCTTCGGTATATGCTAAATATGTACCACTGGCAAATTGCACCATACACAATATTCGCATAATGTGAGATTATCATCCCTCTTCTATATTCATATTGGGGCGGGTCTTAAGGTTTCATATCTACTTATAAATAAACTCATGTAGGTTTATGCCTTTTAACCATGATATAATAATATGATGTCGGGGTCAAAAACCCCCAACTTTGATACCTACGAATTGTTTCGTGCTACGCACTTCCACAATCCCCCCCAATATTCACATATCGTGGGATTATCATCCAACTTTCATGTTCATATCGTAGGTGGGTCCCAAGGTCTAAACCTACCTATAAGCGAGCTCATGTGGGTTTGGACCTTTTAACTCTGGTATTATAATATATTATTTGTAAAATTTTCAGATGTTAGAGGATTGAATAAATTGCGTAGCAATGCATCAATCCAAGTTCGTATAATTAAATATTATAACATTCAAATCAGAAAACATATCTCAAAATTGTATATAACTTATTAGATAAACCATAACTATCTATATGTTTCACGTGAAACATTACATTATATTTTATAATACAAATACCAATTTTTCAAAAATTATTTCTGCTTATATAATAAAGCTTTTTTATTAAAATTGCACACAACTCAATACTATAAGTAGAATTAAAATCATAAATGTGACTTTTTATTAAAAATCAGACTGTATAAAAACAGAAAATGTGTAAAGATACATCAGTTAATATTTATCAATAATATTTGTTGAACCATTTTTTGCATTATGTATAATAACTGTATTAAGGTTATTTCATTAATATATGTTTAAATCATTTAAATGTAATCTATCTATTTATCCACTATAATAGTCTAATACTAAACTATATTTTTTTCAATATTTATTGAGCGTTTTTCATATATTTTATTAATTTCAGTCCGCAATATGCAGCCATTGTAGACTATTTTATTGAATATTATAATGTAAATGTCAAAAGTATAAATTTCGTTTGTGTTCGCACAAATAAGCGATTTACACCTATTTACACGTCGAACACTGAAAACAGAATAAAACGGTGTAAATACGCCATTTTATGTAAGTTTGAGGCGTTCGAGAATTGCATGAATCGCATAGCAATGAAGCAATCTGGCATGAATCGCATAGCAATAAAGCAATCTGGTTACATCAGTAAGTGGCAAAATTCACTTTTGACACTCACATCATATTATAATCACTATTTTTATAATTGATATTTTTACTATCATCAATATAATTATTACACTTAAATTATATTGAACACAAAAGAAAAGAAAACGGCTGCAAAGCAGACATTTATTTTTCTTGTGCCATTAACAAATGAATTGTCATGCAACGCATGACATAATAGCTCGAATGTGCAGATACATGAGTAAAGAACGAATGAAGCATAACATATCATATAATAGTAAATTATCTAATAACTAAAGTGAAATAAATCATAATTTTATAGTTTCATGGTGTGATAGCTTATATTGCCATTAGTTTAAGGTATGTGATATACAGTAAAGCATTATTAAATCAAAGTGAAATAAAATAATAAAACATTTATAATTGAACTATTTCATTTCACTTTCATTCTGGCTTTACTTTGAAAACAAAAAGTCGTAAAGCATGCCATTTATGAAAGTTTAAGATATTAGAGAATTGCGTAAATTATGCAACAATAACAATATATAAATCCAATCGCATCAGTTAGTAACAATTCTTAGCTATGATATTAATTATGTTTCACGTGAAACATAATTAATTATAATATTTTATATAATTTATAAATATATATAAATTTCAAAATTTTACAGAATACATGTATTCAAAATATAGTGATACATATTAAATTCGTATAATTTATAAACAATCAACTTGTCACATAAATATTAGTGTATTTTCAAAGATTATTAAACTAAGTACAAATGTATATTTTGACACCAAATAATATTCTTAAATATTTTTACTAAAGCATTTTTTAATTCCTATAATATGTTTCACGTGAAACAAAAAGACTGATATAATAAATATAAAATTTATCATATCAGTCTAAAAACATTTTTTATTAAATCAAATCATTATTCAGCAAACATTTTCAATTTAATTCTATTTATTATTTATTAAACGCTTTCAATTTATTTCAACTTAATTATATCATTTTTTATAGCAAACACTGCAGCCTGTGTTCTATCTGAAACATCAATTTTCTTAAATATGTTAGAGATATGATTCTTAACTGTACGTTCACTTATATTTAAAACCGAAGCTATTTCTTTGTTTGACGAACCTGCAGCTATCATCCTTAACACTTCTATTTCCCTTCTTGTAAGCTCATTGGTTCTGTCTTTCATAACATCTCTTTCTGCAAGTCTAACATTTAGTAAAGGAACGAGGCTTGGTTCTATATATGTTTCACCCTTATATACTGTCATTATAGCTTTTTTTAAAGTATCAAAATCTGAATCCTTTAATATATATCCATCGCAGCCCTTATCCAGAGCTTTTATTAAATAATCTATTTCATTATGAATTGTAAGTATTATTACCTTACACTTCATCTTCTGGCTTTTTATAATATCAAGTACTTGAAGTCCATCAAGATTAGGCATATTTATATCAAGAAGAATAATATCAGGCTGTGTTTTATTGGCATAATTAAGGCATTCATATCCATCATCAGCCTCACTAACAACATTTATATTATCATCCATTTCCAACAATTGTTTCAGTCCTTCTCTGACCATTCTATGATCATCAGCTAACAATATATTAACAGGCATATTATAACCGTCCCTTCTAATGATTAATAAAAGTTTTCCACACATTCCAACATTACGCTTATATGAGCAGTATAATGTTGTCCACAGTTTTAACTCCTATCATCATAATCTATTTTAATAATGTACAAAATAACAAGTTATACTCAGATACAACGTTCTTAATTTCAAGTCTATATCAATATATTGGGATTTTAATTTTAAACTCTGCTCTGTCTCTGTCATATTCAATGCTTCCTTTGAGAAGTACTATTCTTTCATTTAACATTCTTATTCCGTATCCACTATTATTATTTTTAACCTTGCCTATTGAATTATAATCAAAACCACAGCCATCATCACGATAATCTATATATATATATTGCTCATCCGTGGATATATCTATGTATATATTAGAACAATCAGCATACTTATATGAATTACTAGATAGTTCATTTATAATTCTAAGACTCGATATGCTTGCGATCTGTGATATATCATCACTACAATCAATAGTTGTATGGATCATTATATTCTTATAGCTATCGTCTAATTTATCTATAAGATTAAGAAGTGCTTCATTAAAGCCTAGATCATCAAGTTCCATTGGTCTTAACTGATATATAATATTCCTAAGATCTTTAACGCTATCCTTTATTAATAACTTTGCATTATTTATTTCTATTTTAGCACGATTTACATCTTTATCTACTATCTGATTGATAAATTCTTCCTTATGTATAAGTGCAGTAAGATTCTGAACTACTGTATCATGAATATCTCTTGATATACGCTGTCTGTCTTCTTCTAATATCCACAATATCTCTGCATCAGATTCATTTAATTCACTTTCTGATTTATTATTATACACATTTTCACTATCTTCATCCAACGAATTGTTAATAACTTCTCTCATTTCATTTATTTTGTTAATAACTTCATCAAGATCAGATATTTTTTTCTTTTTTAAATTTTCAAGCGACTCTTTTTTATTACAAAGGTTTTTATATTCTTTTTCTATGTATTTATCACAATTAGTTGATGTGAATAAATCCTGTGTTTTATCGCCTGAATTTAATACTTCATTCATCTTATTGCATATGGATTTAAGTTTCAACTCTATTGAATTGATTTCATATTTATATTCATCAACATTTTTTTCAAGTTTTTTTATCTGATTAATTATATAATTAACAGCTTTATCAGACTGAATATCTTTCATAATATTTACTTCCTTTTTATTCCATATACAACGTATTCATATTTAATAAAATTTTAACCCATTTGTTAATAAAAATAAAGCATTTTTTATCATGTTTTGACTACACATATATTAACCTCGCATATTTTGTCTGATAAAAGCTATTCTATAAAATTCAGTTGTAGCTAATAATGCAATTATTTCTATATACTAAACTTATATAATGATGTGAGTGGCATAAATAAATTTTACAACTAACTTAATAGCTCTCTTAATATTACATTTTATAAAGATACTCTTAATAATAGCTTTTATAAAGATTGCCACTTTTTATCTTATAGACTATAATATTATGATATAATGAGCGCAAGAGAAAAGGAAGCGGCTGCGAAGCAGACATTTACTTTTCTTGCGCCATTAACGAACGAACAGCCATGCGTAGCAGGGCGAGATAGCGCGTAGCGCGGGTTCGTGAGTGTACGAGTTAAGAAAGAGTAAATTTTGACATTTAACTATGTTTTATTTAGTGTCTATGCGCACATGACACATCTAATCTGTATAAAATACATGCGCAGAAATGAGGAATATTATGAATAAATGGCAGAAAGTAGGCCTGGCAGCCGGTATGGGAACAGCTGTTATTGCAACTACACATATCATAAACAAGTTTATATTTAAATACGCAACGATTAATAATTATACATTTGAAAATAAATCAGAAAATAGTTACGGCTGGAAATTTGGAAATATTGCTTACTCAGCTTATGGTGATAAAAATGCTTCTCCTTTATTGCTTATACACGATCTGAATGCATATAGCTCTGGATATGAGTGGAATAACGTTATAAAGCATTTATCAGATACACACTATGTTTATGTATTAGATATGCTTGGATGCGGTCACTCTGATAAACCACACATCACTTACACAACATATATGTATACACAGCTATTAAATGATTTTATAACAAATGTTATAGGAAAACCAACAGATATAATGGCAACTGGAAGTTCTGCTCCAATAGCAATAGGCGCTGCCTTTACTAACAATGCCTTATATAATAAAATACTGCTAGTAAGCCCAGAGGCTGTCTCAAGAGCAGGAATCACACCAGGGAAAAGGGCTAATATAAGAAGAAAGCTTCTCTCTATTCCTGTAATTGGAACAACAATTTATAATATATGTGTAGGAAAAGGCCGATTAAACAAAATACTTGGAAATAAAGTATTCAGTGATAATCTTGTACCTATTGATTACCTGAATGCCTGCCACGAAAATGCCCACTTATCTGGTGCATCTAGCAAATATCTTTTTTCAAGCACAGAGTGTAACTATACAACAGTTTCTATATCAAAAGCCGTTAAAGAACTAAACAACTGTATATATATTATACATGGTGATAATTTTAATACAGAAACACTCAATGAATACACATCTCTTAATAGTGCGATTGAAACTGTTAATATATCTGGTTCAGGTTTACTTCCACAGGTAGAACAGCCTGATGAGTTTATAAAACAGTGTGAGATATTGTTGTTTAATTGAATATTAGTTGGTGACGAACGGACGACAAATATAAGCTACA
>ERZ791611.464-NODE-464-length-39616-cov-3.259119_pt1 | contig 39616 bp, 33 predicted proteins | sample MGYA00510275_ERZ791611 | MGnify/ENA primary metagenome ERZ791611 (study PRJEB30046, sample SAMN00791912) | human gut metagenome | study: EMG produced TPA metagenomics assembly of the A metagenome-wide association study of gut microbiota in type 2...
AACAGGCGTGACTTCAGACGCTTTTGTGGAAATTAAAAGTGGTTTAAAGGACGGAGAACAGGTTCTTACCGATATCGGAAACCACAGTGAAGGAGATAAAGTAAAAGCGCAGGAAGCTAAGACTGACAAGTAAGAGAAAGGACGGAACTATGGGAAATATAATTGAATATGTCAAAATGGCAATTCAGAATATCATTGCCAATAAAGGGCGCTCCTTTCTTACTATGCTGGGAATTATTATAGGAATTGCCTCTGTCATTGCTATTGTGTCCATTGGTGAAGGAACGAAAAACCAGATGAACAGCGAAATTGATGCAGCAGGCGGAGGGCAGATATTTATCTATTGCAGTGATGATGCTATAAAAGAAGACGCATATATGACAGCAGAAGATATGGAAGCCATCCGCAAAATTGATGGTGTGGAAGGAGTTTCCAGCAGCTTTACAATTATGGGGGAAACCGTGACAGGAAAAGGAGATTTTTCTGCTACGGTAACCTTGGAAACACAAGATGCTCCTATTGTCAATAATCTTGCTTTGAAAAGAGGAACTTATTTTACAGAGGCAGATGTGGCAGAAGGACGAAACGTATGTGTGATTTCCGACACCGATGCAAAGCGTTTGTTTGGTTCAGACGATGTCATTGGCATGGATATTGACGTGCAGTGTTATGATTTGACAAAAAGCTTTCGCATTGTAGGTATTACCACACAGAAAGAAAACGGAACTTTTGTAAGCTATACCTATGAGGGAATGCCGGTGACGCTTTCTGTTCCTTATACTGCGGCAGTAGATTTTGTGGGAGATACAGCAGATGAGTTTACCAGTATGGTCGTACAGGCAGATAAGAAAATGGACTCTCAGGCGATTTCGAAAGAGGTGATTAAAACCTTGGAAAAGAGACATCAGTCAGCAGGAGAGGACTATTATCAGCTTCAGAGCTTTCAGGATGTTATGAAAATGATGAATGATATGCTCGGTATGGTAACGGCATTTATTTCCTTTGTAGCGGGAATTTCTCTGCTGGTAGGCGGTATCGGGGTTATGAATATTATGCTGGTATCTGTAACAGAGAGGACAAGGGAAATCGGTATTCGAAAAGCGCTGGGAGCAAAGACGTCTTCCATTATGATGCAGTTTCTGGCGGAGTCCGCAATCCTTACCGTCATTGGCGGAATAATCGGAATTGTTTTAGGAATAGCAGGGGGATATGGAATTTGTTCTGTGATGAGCTCAGTGCAGGGCATGACCATTACTCCGGGAATTAACGCTGCTACCATTATTGCGGCAACCTTGTTTTCCTGTGCGGTAGGTATTTTCTTTGGTATTTATCCGGCAAAGAAAGCAGCAGCATTAAGTCCTATCGAAGCCTTACGAAGAAACTAAAAAAGACTTGCCATATCCTCTGGAAGGGGAGCTGAGAATTTCATAGGCTGCCCTGTAAGGGGATGTATAAAGCTTAAAGAATAAGAATGGAGAGCAACACGCTGTATTCTGGAAAAATCAGGATTGTAGAGATAATCTCCTAAAAGGGGATTTCCCATATATTTTGCGTGAACACGAATTTGATGTGTTCGGCCTGTTTCCAGAGAGAGCTTTAAAAGGGAATAATTTTCTTTTGAAGCCACTACCTGATAATTGGTAACGGCACGCTCTCCGTTTATAAAATCTACACAGCGCTCAATAGCAGAATTTTCTTTTCGTGCTATGGGCGCTGTAATGGTATCTGCTTCTTTTTTTGGAATACCGAATACCACAGCCAGATAAGTGCGGTGGATTTCTCTGGCTTTCATTTGGTTGGAAAGAATGGAGGCGCTCAGGGCATTTTTTGCAATAATGAGAAGTCCGGTAGTATCCCTGTCAAGGCGGTTAATACAGCGGAACACAAAGGTTTCCCCCTGTACCTGATAATAATGGGCAATTCCGTTTGCAAGAGTATTGTCATAATTGTTGATAGAAGGATGAACAGGCATATCGGCAGGCTTGTTTACCAGCAGAATAGCATCATCTTCGTATACAATATCAAGGGGAAGGGCAACAGGGATAATGTGTTCGGAAGGGGCTTCTTCTAAAAGTCGGATGGTAACAATGTCATTGACTTTTAAAGGAGTGCGGACATAAGCCCATTCATTGTTTACCAGAATACCTTTTTGTGTTTTCTTTAGCTGTATGATAATCTGTCGGGAAAATTCCTTGGATTTCAGAAATTCGCCTACGGTGCAGGGGAGATTTTCTTTTGTTATGGTATATTGAAAAATACGGTTCATTGATACTCCTTAAAAAAGGGGCGTGCAAACGGCTGCATTCCCCTTTTCTTTTATTTTGATTTTACTTTGTTCCACAATTCATTGTAATAGCTGTCTACATCATCTCCCAAGAATTGGAAGGTTTCGCAGTTGCTTAAATCTTCCGGCTCAGGGAACAGAATTTTGCTGTTTCTGATTTCTTCATCTTCAATCATTTCTCTGGCTTTCAGGTTTGGTGTAGAGTAGGTAAGATATTCAAAGTTCATAAGTGCAATTTCCGGACGGCACATAAAATTGATGAATTTTTCGGCATTTTCTTTGTTCTGGGCATTTTTCGGAATAACCCATGAGTCAATCCATACGTTAGAGCCTTCTTTTGGGATGACGTATTCCAAATCGGGATTTTCCCGTTTGGTATATCCTGCTTCGCCAGAATAGATAACGCCAAGAGCAGCTTCATTTCCAATCATTTTATCTCTTACCTGATCCACTACATAAGCCTGTACCAGAGGCTTTTGCTCCATTAAATCTTCCGCAGCGGCAGCAAGCTGGTCTACCTCTGTGGAATTGATGGAATGGCCAAGACGTTTTAACGCAACGGCAAAGGCATCTCTCACAGAGTCCTGCATCAGAATACTGTCTTTGTATTTGGGATTCCATAAAATATCCCAACTGTCTACGGGCTCTTTTACCATGGATTTATTATACAAAATACCCACAGTTCCTACACAATAAGGCACAGAGTATTTATTTTTGGGATCAAAGCTCTTTGATTGTTCCATATAAGTAGGGTCCATGTTTTTTATATTAGGGATATTATCCCAGTTGATTTCTGCCAGCAAATCATTTTCAATCATACGCTGTATCATGTAGTCAGAAGGGCATACCACATCATAAGCGATTGCCTGAGAAACAATTTTTGGATACATAATTTCATTTGTTTCGTATTCCTCGTAAGTCACGGAAATGCCGGTTTCTTCTTCAAAAAGCTCAATAGTTTTCGGGTCCAAATATTCACCCCAGTTATAGACAATAACCTTTTCTCCGGAATGATTTTTCATTGTGTTTAGATTATAGAAAATTCCGCCTATAATTAAAGCCGCAATTAAAACAGCAGGTACGGCAAAGCAGAAAGTCCGGCGAAAAGCCATTTTTTTGGAGGATTTTTTCACATCCTTTGTCTCCTTTGGACTGGCATTTACACAAATCATAAGAACTAAAACACTGACAAAAAGTAAGGTGGAAAGGGCATACATTTCCGGCCGGATACCCTTTCGTACCTCTGCGTAAATTTTTGTTGAGAGGGTATCCACACCGGGACCTTTTGTAAAGTGCGTGATAATAAAATCATCTAAGGACATAGTAAATGCCATGAGAAAACCGGACACTACGCCGGGCCAGATGTCAGGAAAAACGACTTTAAAAAAAGCGTAAACCGGTCCGGCTCCCAAGTCCTGTGCTGCCTCATAAGTGCTTTTGCTTGTCTGCTTTAATTTAGGCAGAACGCTTAAAATAACATAAGGAATACTAAAGGTAATGTGCGCTAAAAGAACCGTCACAAATCCGAGGTCGATAAATTTCACAAACAAAAGCATCATGGAGATACCGGTTACGATATCCGCATTCAGAAGCGGAATATTGGTCGCGCCGAGATAAATGGTCTGGTGCCGTTTTTTCATGGCGGCTATGCCGAGCGCGGCAAGTGTTCCAATCAGTGTGGAAATCATTGCGGACAGGAAAGTGACCTGCAAAGTTGTGATAAATGCAGTCATGATCTTTTCGTCCTGAAAACAGCCGGTATACCACCGGAGCGTGAAGCCTCCCCATTTTACCTTGGAACGGGAATCGTTGAAAGACAAAGCAATCAACACAACAATCGGAAGGTAAAGGAAGGCAAAGATCAGGATCATATAGATCCGGGATGCACATTTTTTTAACATATGGATGTTCCCTCCCCTTCTTTATCAAATATATTTACAATTGTCATACTTACGATTACAAAGATCATCAGGACAAAGGAAAGACCGCTTCCGGCATTCCACTGCATTCCCTGCATAAAATCCTGCTCGATCACATTTCCGATTAAAAGAACGTGACCACCGCCTAATACCTGCGAGATTGCAAACGAGGTAAGTGACGGGACAAATACCATGACGATTCCGCTGATGATTCCGGATACGGTAAGCGGAAGAATAATCTTAAAAAAGATGGCTGCATTTCCGGCTCCCAGATCGCGGGCCGCCTCAATCCAGTCTTTACGAATCCGTGTCATGGAGTTATAAATCGGCAGCAGCATAAACGGCAGGAAGTCGTATACCATGCCAAGGACAACTGCCGTTGGTGTATTTATGATATTGATGCGGGAAAGTCCGAAACCTGTGAGAATGGAGTTGATTACACCATTTTTGGAAAGCAGAAGTTTCCATGCCAGGATACGGAGCATAAAGTTCATCCACATCGGAAGCATAAAGATAAAAACAACCAGTCCCTGATTTTTGATTTTCATATTATTTAAAATCATTGCCAGCGGATAGGAGAGAACCAGGCACACGATGGTGCATATAATTCCAAGTCTCAGGGAAAGTCCCATGGCTTTGCGGTTGGTTTCATCTGCTATCGCTGTGATATAGGATAACGTAAAACTGCCATCGTTGTTTGTAAATGCATAGTAAAGAATCATGATAAGCGGCAGGAGGATAAAACCGATGATCCATATGAGGTATGGACCGGCAAGAAATTGCTGTTTAAATTTACGCATCGATCTCCACCGCCTTTTCATCGGAAGATTCCGGCTTATGCATAATCTGGATATTGAACGGGATTACTTTGATGCCGACTTTGGTGCCGACCGGAACAAATCTGGTGGTGTGAACCAGCCATTCATAGCCGCCGGCCATGACATCAAGTTCATAGTGAACGCCTTTAAAAATCAGGGAGGTTACTTCGCCCTGCAGCGTTCCCTCCGAAGGATCGACAAGTTCTACATCTTCCGGACGGATGACAACGTCGACCGGCTTATTGTTGCCGAATCCTTTGTCGACACATGCCCACCGGGCACCGAGAATCTCTACAAGTTCATCTTTTATCATGATTCCGTCAATGATATTGCTGTGTCCGATAAAATCGGCAACAAATGCGTTTTCCGGTTCGTTGTAAATGTTTTCCGGAGTACCGATCTGCTGGATATATCCCTGATTCATGACAACAATGGTATCGGACATGGTCAGTGCTTCTTCCTGATCGTGGGTGACATATACAAAAGTAATTCCAAGTTCTTCTTTCAGACGGATGAGCTCATACTGCATGTTCTGGCGCAGTTTTAAATCAAGTGCACCAAGCGGTTCATCCAGAAGAAGGACTTTTGGCTCGTTTACAATCGCACGGGCGATGGCGATACGCTGCTGCTGACCACCGGAGAGAGAATCGACCGAACGGTTTTCAAATCCTTCCAGATTGACCAGTTTTAAGGCATATTTGATTTTATCCTGAATATATGCTTTGCTTTTCTTACTTATTTTAAGGCCGAATGCAATGTTTTCGGCGATGGACATATGCGGGAAAAGAGAATACTTCTGAAAAACGGTATTCAGTTTCCGTTCATTGGCTGCAAGAGCTGTGATATCCTGTCCGTCAAACAGAATCTGTCCCTTGTCCGGGCTTTCAAAGCCTCCCAGCAGACGCAGGGTTGTAGTTTTTCCGCATCCGGACGGACCTAAAAGGGTCAAAAATTCATTCTCCCGGATATACAGATTTAAATCATCCAACACAAGATTGGAATCGTAGGATTTGGAAATTCCAATAAAATCAATTAAATGTTTACTCATACGTTTGTCCTCTTAAAAATTTGGTGGGGTAGTCACCCAGATGATGACGGCATCTGTCGAACCGGTGTTTTCCAGATAATGCTTTTTTCCTGCTTTAAAATAGAAAGATTCCCCGGCATGTACCGTCTGGTTTTGTCCGGCATAGTGGATACGGACGTTTCCTTTGATTACATAACCGAAATCCTCCCCCTCATGGGGCTGATAAACTTCTGACCGTCCACCGGCGTGTAAAGTCAGACGAACCGGTTCCATCTGGTTTTTCTGTGCATTGGGAACGACCCATTCAATACAGCAGTGTTTTTCTTCGTCGGTTTTTTCAAAATAATCTTCCTGTTTGAAAACAATCTGTTCCGGCTCTTCATCTGTAAAAAATTCTGCTGGTGTCGTACCAAGGCACTGGATGATATCCAGAAGAGTTCCGATGGACGGAGAGTTCTGGTTTCGTTCTAACTGTGAGATAAAGCCCTTGGTCAGCTCGGCACGGTCCGCCAGCTCCTGTTGCGTCAGTCCGTACTGGATGCGCAGTTCTTTCATGCGGTGTCCAATGTCCATGGCATGCCTCCCGTAAATTTATGAAACATGATTGTTAGTTGATTTTTTGTTTACTAATTATAAACTCAACAGTTTCTATTCTACAGAATCCATGTGAAAAGTCAATCTTTTTTTAATATAAATTTTATGAAAAAACAGTTGATTTTCTGAATCGGTTTTGGTATTATATACAAGTACGTTTTGCCAATATGGCTCAGTTGGTAGAGCAACGCATTCGTAATGCGTGGGTCAGGGGTTCGAGTCCCCTTATTGGCTTCGTTTCAGACACGTTTTGTATCGGGTATCCGATGGAAGACGTGTCTTTTTTACTTTAAAAAGTGCTTGTTTCTTAGGCATGAAATTGGTATAATGGGCGCAGACAAAGAAAATAAGAATAAAGGTTGAGGTAAAAAATGGACAAGAACAAAAAGACGTTTCAGGTACCGACATTACTGGCCTTTGCAGCAATTGTTGCAATTATGGTGATTGTAGGGGTGAGAGTCCTTAACGTTCCGGTAGTTCCTATGTGTCTGCTTGTTATCATTGAGGCAGTTATTGCAGTGATGCTGCATCATGCGGAACTCTGGGTGCATGGACTTCTTATTCTGGCAGAACTTTGTGCCGGTGTTGCCGGGGAAAAAACAGTATTGATTATTTTATGTGCAGTTGTTTACATTGCAGCGACGTTTGCACTGCAGATGTTAGATAAAGGAGAAACACAGAATGGACAGTAGTGACAGTAGTTATTACAGTAGGCAACAGCTGGATGAGCTGTTTTTACAGATGATCGCCTTTTTTTCCGGAGATCCGAAACGGATTCAGCATTTCATGAAAGTGCATAGTTTCGCAAGAATCATCGGAACAAAAGAAGGGCTTGACGAGACATCCCTTTTTATATTGGAAGCAGCCGCTTATACCCATGACATTGGAATCCGTCCGGCAGAAGAAAAGTATGGACGGTGTGACGGAAAGCTGCAGGAGCAGGAAGGACCGATTGTGGCACAGAGAATGCTTTCCGATGTGGGAATTGAAAATTATCTGATCGACCGTATCTGCTATCTGATCGGACATCATCATACATATGATAATATCGAAGGACTGGATTATCAGATTCTGGTGGAGGCAGATTTTCTGGTCAATTTATATGAAGATGACGTCAATCGTCACGGAATTGAACAGGCATATCAGCAAATTTTCCGGACGCAGACCGGAAAAGAAATTTTTAATCAGATGTATACAGATGAAAGATGAATAAAAAAAATTATCAGAAAATAATGGAAGATCTGATCCGTGAAAACTGTACGGCAGGGGAGGCTCCAAGCCTCCTTTTGCACAGCTGTTGTGCACCGTGCAGTTCTTATTGTATTGCATGTCTTGCAGAACATTTCCATGTAACGGTATTTTATTACAATCCCAATATTTATCCGCCGGAAGAATATCATATGCGGGCAAAGGAGCAGGAACGTTTTATTGCTGAGTTTCCTACAAAATATCCGGTTTCTTTTGTGGAAGGTGCATACGATACACAGCGGTTTTACGATATGGCAAAGGGCATGGAAGAGATCCCGGAAGGGGGAGAGCGCTGCTTTGCCTGTTACCGGCTGCGGCTTTCCGAGGCTGCGTCCTATGCAAAAGCGCACGGATTTGATTTCTTTACGACAACACTATCCATCAGTCCGCTGAAAAATGCGGAAAAGTTAAATCAGATCGGAGCAGAACTGGCAGATACCTTTGGTGTCCGTTATCTGTTTTCGGATTTTAAAAAGAAGGAAGGCTATAAAAAGTCGACCGAAATTTCTAAGGAGTATCACATGTACCGGCAGTACTACTGTGGGTGTGTGTATTCCAAGCGTGACCGCGACCGTGAAATCGTACTGCGCAGACAGCAGGAAGAACAGATTTTATAAAAAAACAAAGAATTTAAGAAAGAGAGGAATTTAGATATGGCACAGTTATGGGGCGGAAGATTTACGAAGGAGACAGACCAGCTGGTTTACAATTTTAATGCATCCATTTCGTTTGACCAGAAATTTTACAAGCAGGATATTGAGGGTTCCATTGCACATGTGCGTATGCTTGGAAAGCAGGGCATTCTGACACAGGAAGAGATGCAGGCGATTGTTTCCTGTTTACAGGAAATTCTTGCGGATGTGGAGAGCGGAAAGCTTGCCATCACTTCGGAATATGAGGATATTCACAGTTTTGTGGAAGCAAACCTTATTGACCGTCTGGGAGATACCGGAAAGAAACTGCATACCGGACGAAGCAGAAATGATCAGGTGGCACTGGACATGCGTCTGTATACCCGGCAGCAGGTTCTTGAGACGGATGAACTGCTGGAACAGCTGCTGCAGGTACTGCTTCGCATTATGAAAGAAAATACGCAGACGATTATGCCAGGATTTACCCATTTGCAGAAAGCGCAGCCGATCACACTCGCACATCATATGGGGGCGTACTTTGAAATGTTTAAGCGTGACCGTTCCCGTATGCACGATATTTACGAGCGCATGAATTACTGCCCGCTCGGTTCCGGCGCACTGGCAGGAACAACCTATCCGCTTGACCGCGAATATACTGCAGAGCTTCTTGGCTTTTACGGACCGACCTTAAACAGTATGGACGGTGTTTCCGACCGCGATTACCTGATCGAATATCTGTCTGCCATGGCAACCATTATGATGCATTTAAGCCGCTTCTCCGAGGAAATCATCATCTGGAATTCCAACGAATACAAATTTGTAGAGATTGATGATGCATACAGTACCGGAAGCAGTATCATGCCACAGAAGAAAAATCCGGATATTGCAGAACTTGTCCGAGGCAAGACCGGGCGTGTGTATGGCGCGCTCATGTCGCTTCTGACCACGATGAAGGGGATTCCGCTTGCTTACAATAAAGACATGCAGGAAGACAAGGAACTTTCCTTTGATGCCATCGACACAACGAAAGGCTGTATTGTGTTATTCACGGGCATGCTTGATACCATGAAATTCAATAAGGATGTTATGAGAAAGAGTGCCGCACACGGATTTACCAACGCGACGGATGCTGCCGATTATCTTGTAAATCACGGGGTTCCGTTCCGCGATGCGCATGGAATTATCGGACGTATTGTTTTGTACTGTCTGGACAAACAGATGCCGATTGACGATATGAGTCTGGAAGAATTAAAACAGTTTTCTCCGGTATTTGAGGAGGATGTCTATGATGCAATCTCCATGGAAACCTGTGTCAACAAGCGTCTGACGATCGGTGCACCAGGGGATGAGGCGATGAAGAAAGTGATCGCAATCGAAGAGGCATATCTGGAGAAAAAATGAGACAAAAGGAGCAGCACATCGTATGCAGAATCGCTTGTCGATGCGATGCACGTAATTGCGGTACATCTCTGATGCATTGCCTGAAATACCGCTTAGTCGGTATTTCAGATTGTGCAAGTCCTACATATATTGGAGGAATATTTTATTTATTTAGGACAATTTGTTCCTTGTAATTTTACCTGGTTTCAAGTAATATATTTCCTATAAAGACACATGTTCGTGTAACACGGACAAAAAACAAAAATGTTTTTCTGTAAAAGACAGGTGTCCGCGTATAAAGAAAAGAACAGAGGAGATTGGAAAAATGAGTGAGAAGTTAAAAGTTGGTATCCTTGGCGGAACAGGTATGGTAGGACAGAGATTTATCTCTTTGCTGGAGAATCATCCATGGTTTGAGGTTACCACGATTGCAGCAAGCCCACGAAGTGCAGGAAAGACTTATGAGCAGGCAGTGGGAGACCGTTGGAAGATGGATACTCCGATGCCGGAAGCTGTAAAGAATATTGTAGTAATGAATGTAAATGAGGTAGAGCAGGTAGCTTCTCAGGTCGACTTTGTATTTTCTGCTGTAGACATGACAAAGGACGAGATCAAAAAGATCGAGGAAGATTACGCAAAGACAGAGACACCGGTTGTTTCCAACAACAGTGCCCACCGCTGGACACCGGATGTGCCGATGGTAGTTCCGGAAATCAATCCACAGCACATGGAAGTTATCAAGTATCAGAAAGAGCGTCTTGGTACAAAGCGCGGTTTCGTAGCAGTAAAGCCAAACTGCTCCATCCAGAGTTATGCGCCGGTTCTGACTGCATGGAAAGAGTTTGAGCCATATGAAGTCGTTGCCACTACCTATCAGGCTATTTCCGGAGCAGGAAAGACGTTCAAGGACTGGCCAGAGATGCTTGGAAACATTATTCCATACATCGGTGGTGAGGAAGAAAAGTCTGAGAAAGAGCCTCTGCGTATCTGGGGCCATGTAGATGATGCGAAGAAGCAGATTGTTCCTGCAACTTCACCAGTCATTACCTGCCAGTGTATCCGTGTACCGGTATTAAACGGACATACAGCAGCTGTATTTGTTAAATTCAAGAAGAAACCTACCAAAGAGCAGCTGATCGAAGCACTGAAGAATTACAGTGGTGTGCCACAGGAGCTGAAGCTTCCGAGTGCACCGGAACATTTCATCCAGTACTTAGAAGAGGACAACCGTCCGCAGGTCAGCCTGGATGTAAACTTTGAGCATGGCATGGGAATCTCTGTCGGACGTCTGAGAGAGGATACCGTATATGACTGGAAATTCGTTGGATTATCCCACAATACCGTTCGTGGTGCAGCCGGTGGTGCAGTTTTATGTGCAGAGCTGTTAAAGGCACAGGGATATATCACAAAGAAATAAGTATTAAATTGAAATACGGATTTTTGGAGAGAAGTGCAAAAACTGCACTTCTTTCTTTTTGCCGAAAACCTTGTGAGAGATATTAATCAGTGATATAATTTCTTTTAGCAGAAGGAATTTTGTACGGAGGAATCGGGATGAACGCAAAAAAAACAGATCTCAAAGAACTGGAAGGCTGGTATGAAAAATCAGGAAACCAGCTGATGCTTTTGTATGGCGGAATGGACTGCCGAAAAGAACAGCTGATCAAAGAATTCTGTGTGGGGAAAAAGTATTTTTATTATCGATGCAGACAGCTTTCCGCACAGGAACAGATGCAGAAAATGGGAGAAGAAATTCAAAATGCTTTTCAGATGAAGCTGAGCAGATATTCCTATGATGAATTTTTTAACCGGGTAAAAAGCGGAGATGCATCAAAACTGGTGATTGTGATTGATGAGGCACAGTATGCAATTAAAAGAGATCCGGAATTTGTCAAAAGTATTTTAAAATTAAAGATGAAACGGCTTTATCCGGGACCGGTGATGATCATTCTGGCGTCTTCTTCCATTGTATGGGCCACGCAGGATACAAAAGATGCGTTCGGGGATGGATTCCGTCGTATTGATGTGCTGCATAAAGTGGAAGATCTGAATTTCCTGGAAGTTGTCCGGACATTTCCGGCACTTTCGGTCAGCGACTGTATCCGTATTTATGGAACCATCGGTGGGGTGCCGGGATTTATGGAAGCATGGAATCCGGAAATTTCATACAGGGAGAATATTTACCGGCTTGTGCTGACGGAGGGGGGATATCTGTTTCATATGGCAGAACAGAAAATTTCTGCAGAACTGCGTGAACTTTCCGTCTATAACACCATTTTATCTGCAATTGCACAGGGATACAATAAACTGAATGACCTGTATGCAAAAACCGGATATTCCCGTGCAAAGATCAGTGTTTATATGAAAAATCTCAGCCATTTTGATATTGTAGAGAAAGTGCAGTCATTTCAGACCGGTGGCTGGGAGAATGCCAAAAAAGGGGTATACCAGATCAAAGATACATTTATTAATTTCTGGTTTAAATTTGTATTTCCCCACATGTCGGATCTTTATCTGCTGAAACCGCATGAATTTTACGACCGCTACATTGCACCGGAACTTGGCACGTATCTGAAACGTTATTTCCGGAATGTCTGCATGGAGTATATGATGCTTTTGAATCAGATGGGACGCATGCCGTTTCCAGTTCATAAGATCGGAACCTGGGTTGGAAAGACAGGAAACATTGATATTATTGCCCAGAGCACAGACCGCAGAAATATTGTGGGACTATGTAATTGGGATCAGCCACAGCTGACATCGCAGATGTGCGAGGAACTGTATCAGAACATGGAAAAGGCAAAAATCCGTTCGGAGCATATCTTTTTATTCTCTGCAACACGGTTTGAACCGATGCTGGCAGAACATGCCAAAACGGATGACCGGTTTGAGCTGATTGATATGAACGAATTATAGAAAAAGTTTGCCAATAGGGGATAGAAGATGGGAAAGTCACTGATCATAACGGAGAAACCGTCGGTTGCCCAGGAATTTGCAAAAGTTCTCGGGGTGAGCGGAGGCCGCAGGGATGGCTATCTGGAAAACCAGAAGTATGTAATCACCTGGTGCGTGGGACATCTGGTAGCCATGGTATATCCGGAAAGTTATGATATAAAATACAAAAAGTGGAAACTGGAAGATCTGCCATTTCTTCCAAAAGAATATAAATATGATGTGATCAAAGATGTCAGCCGGCAGTATGACGTGGTTCACGGAATGTTGATGCGTGAGGATATCGACCGTGTCTACTGGGCAGGAGATGCCGGAAAAGAAGGACAGACGATCGAGGAAAATATCCGCAATTTCGGCGGTGTGCGAGACGGCATGGAGGAGCTCCGGGTCTGGATCGATTCGCAGACAGAGGAAGAGATCCAACGGGGAATCAGGGAAGCAAAACCGATGTCTGCCTATGAAAATCTCGGAAAATCCGGTATTATGCGTACCATTGAAGATTATGCCATGGGCATTAATTTTTCCCGTGTAATGTCGGTAAAATATGGAGGGTTGTTAAACAATGCGGCGGGAACACGTTCTTATACCGCTATTGCGGTCGGGCGCGTGATGACCTGTGTGCTTGGGATGGTCGTGATCCGTGAGCGCGAGATCCGCAATTTTAAGGAGACACCGTTTTACCGTGTTGTCGGAAATTTCACAGATGCACATGTCCAGGGCGAGTGGAAAGCCGTCGAGGGATCAGGGTACTTTGCATCGCCGCTTTTGTATAAGGAAAACGGATTTCGGGAAAAGAAGGATGCACTGGCATTGATTGACCGCGTGCAGGGACATCCTGCGATTGTGGAATCCATCGAAAAAAATATTTCCAGAAAACGGGCACCGTTACTATTTAATCTGGCAGAGCTGCAGGCAGAATGTGCAAAACGATTCAAGATCAGCCCGGATGAAACCTTACAGGTGGCGCAGGATCTGTATGAACGGAAACTGACAACGTATCCGCGTACCGATGCGCGTGTGCTTTCCACTCCGGTGGCAAAGGAAATCCATAAAAATATCAGCCGTCTGCGGGGATATGAGCCGACTTCGGATTTTGTGGAGCAGATTCTCGACAGAAAGCTGTATGGAAATATTGCAGGAACGCAGTATACCGATGATGCTAAAGTGACAGACCACTATGCGATCATTCCGACCGGTCAGCTCACGGAGCTTGGGAAACTGAATACTCTGCAGAAATCGGTATTTGATCTGATCGTGCGGAGATTTCTCAGTGTGTTTTATCCGGCGGCAGAATATCAGAATGTAAAAATGACGGCTGTTGTGGATGTTGGGGAAAAGAAGGAACGTTTTTATGCGTCCGCACGTGTGTTAAAGACACCCGGTTATTTGGAGATTGCAGGAATTCCAAAGAAAGAGGAAGAAGATTCGGATCCGAAGGAACTGCTACATCTGGCAGATCAGCTGAAAAAGGGCGATGAGATTTCCGTGGATGGATATGAGGTGAAAGAGGGAAAAACTTCACCGCCGAAGCGGTACACCTCCGGTTCCATGGTGCTTGCCATGGAAAATGCAGGGCAGCTGATTGAGGACGAGGAGCTTCGGGAACAGATCAAAGGTTCGGGAATCGGTACCTCGGCCACCCGTGCGGAAATTATCAAGAAACTGGTCCGCATCCATTATCTCAATCTGAATAAACGGACGCAGGTGCTCACACCGGAAAATCTCGGGGAGATGGTATTTGAAGTGGTGAGCATGACCGTCCCGGCACTTTTGAACCCGAAGATGACAGCCTCCTGGGAAAAGGGACTTGATGGAATTACACAGGGAACCGTGGATTTCTGGGATTACCGGACGAAACTGGAAGATTTCATCCGGACCGAAACGGAAAAGATGATCGGACAGGATCTGCGGGAACCGCTTGCGGAACGCATCAGTAATTTTGCCGGGAAACATGCAAGGGGTGCCGGTGCGAGAAGAAAAATCGGTGTCAGATGCCCGGCATGCGGTGGAGAACTTGTAACCACGCCATTTGGCTATGGATGTGCGAATTATAAGAATGATAAATCAGGATGTAATTTTAATATTGGCGAAATTGCAGGTGTTCAGCTGAGTGAGGAACAGGTAAAAGAACTTATCGAACAGGGGCATACCCAGACCATTCGCGGTTTTAAATCCAAGGCAGGCAAACGGTTTGATGCAAAACTCAAGGTAGATAAAGATGAAAACGGAAAAGTTAATATTGCATTTGATTTTTCAGACGTAGAGCCGGAAATTATTCCGGAGGTAAAGTGCCCGGTATGTGGCGGACAGATGAAAAAGACATCTTTCGGCTATGGATGTGTGAACTTTTCACCGGACGATGAGAACAGCTGCCGGTTTTCCATTGGAACAATCGCCGGAAAAACCCTGCCGGTTACTGCGGTAAAGCAGCTCCTGACGGATGGTCACACAGATACCCTGCGCGGTTTTAAATCAAAAACCGGAAAAAAATTTGACGCCTGCCTGAAACTGGAGAAATCCGAAGAGAGAAAGACGAATATCGTATTTGATTTTGACAGCGTGGAACAGAAAGTGATCCGCGATGTAAAGTGTCCGCTCTGTGGGGGTGAGATCATTGCGACCTCTTTTGGTTATGGATGTGCCAACTATAAGCCGGGTGATGAGAACAGCTGCAGGTTTTCTATTGGGAAGATGGCAGAGAAATCTTTTACGGAAGCACAGGTCCGGCAGCTTTTAAACGATGGCATTACGGAAACCATGCGTGGGTTTAAGTCAAAAACAGGGAAGAAATTTGATGCGCGCGTAGCTCTCGCAAAAGATGAAAACGGGAAAGGAGCAATAAGAGCGATGGAATGGTCAATGCCAGTTTGACAATGTAGAGCCAAAGAAAGTTAAAGATGTGAAGTGCCCGAAGTGTGGTGGGGATATTGTAGTGGCACCGTTTGGATTTATGTGTGCCAATCATAAAAAAGATGATAAGGAAAGCTGCAGCTTTATGATTGGAAGTATCGCAAGTGTCCGGCTGAAAGAAGCGCAGGTGAAAGAGCTTCTGACGAAAAAGAAGACAGAGGTAATAACGGGATTTGTGGCAAAGACCGGTATGAAATTTGATGCACCGCTGAAACTGACGGAAGAAGGGGAGATCGCATTTGATTTTCCGGAGAAACCGAAACCGGAAGAGACAACCGTGCCATGCCCGAAATGCGGCAAAATGCTGATGAAGACGCAGTGGAGGTATGAATGTGCGTGCGGATTTAAGATCTGGCATACCGTTGCTAAGGTGGAACTTTCCGAAGAAGTGATGAAAGAACTGCTGACGACCGGAAAGACGAAGCAGAAGATTGCCGGATTTACCTCAAAGGCGGGCAATACATTTGACACCTGCCTGAAATATGAAAATGATCAGATTTCGTTTGATTTTGATAATCCGGGGGAGGCACCGCCGAAGGAAGCAGCAGCCGCAGAGGAAACAACGGCTTTGGAGGAAACGGAAGAGTCCGAAAGAAAAACGATCAGTAATCATGAAAATTAAAATGTAAGGAGATTAAAAAATGGAAAACGCAAAAATCAAAAACATGTATGATTTATCACAGTCTATCGCGGGAGAGTATCTTTCACAGTTTACATATCCGTGGGAAGCATTAAAAGGAATCAGCGATTTTATCAAAAAGCTTGGTCCGACACTCGATCCGGAAATTTATGAGAAACGTGGAGAAAATATCTGGGTGGCAAAGAGTGCAACCGTTGCGCCTACTGCATGCCTGAACGGACCGCTGATTATTGATGAAGATGCCGAGATCCGTCACTGTGCATTTATCCGCGGGAGTGCGATCATTGGAAAAGGATCGGTTGTCGGAAATTCCACGGAGATTAAAAATGATATCATTTTTAACACGGTACAGGTACCACATTACAATTACGTCGGGGATTCCATTCTCGGTTACAAGTCCCATATGGGAGCCGGTTCAATTACCTCCAATGTAAAATCGGATAAAACACTTGTGGTTGTAAAGGACAACAGAGATTCCGGAGAAGAAATTGAAACAGGACTTAAGAAATTTGGAGCTATGCTCGGAGATCACGTAGAGGTAGGATGCAACTCCGTTTTAAATCCGGGTACGGTTATCTGCCCGAATTGTAATGTCTATCCGCTTTCTTCTGTCCGCGGAGTGATTCCGGCAAACCATATCTACAAGGATGCAGACCATATTGTGGCAAAAAAAGAAAAATAGTAGTTGTATCTAAAAAAGTGCGAATTTGCACTAGACTTTAGGAAAAAAATATGCAAAAATATTAGCGGTATGTCGAATGATAACGAGTTTATCTACAATTAACATGCGAAAGGAGTCTTAAGATGATTTACACAAAGGAAGTTGAAAACATGTGTCCTGTAGCAAAGGGCGCAAAGCATGAGCCAGCTCCTATCCCGGAAGAGGGAAAGTGGGTTCATTCCAAGAAAATTGAGGACATTTCAGGATTTACACACGGTGTCGGCTGGTGTGCACCACAGCAGGGTGCCTGCAAGCTTTCTCTTAACGTAAAGAACGGTATCATTGAGGAAGCATTAGTTGAGACAATCGGTTGCTCTGGTATGACTCATTCAGCTGCTATGGCTGCAGAAGTTTTACAGGGTAAGACAATTCTGGAAGCTTTAAATACAGACTTAGTTTGTGATGCTATCAACACAGCTATGAGAGAGCTTTTCTTACAGATCGTATATGGACGTACACAGTCTGCATTCTCTGATGACGGACTTGCTGTAGGTGCTGGTCTGGAAGATTTAGGAAAGGGACTTCGTTCTCAGGTTGGTACTATGTATGCAACAAAAGAGAAGGGTGTTCGTTACCTTGAGATGGCTGAAGGATATGTTACAGGTATCGCTCTTGACGAGAATAACGAGGTAATCGGTTACCAGTTCGTTTCTCTTGGAAAGATGACTGACTTCATTAAGAAGGGTGATGATCCTAACACAGCTTGGGAGAAAGCTAAGGGTCAGTATGGCCGTGTGGACGATGCAGTTAAGATTATCGATCCACGTCAGGAATAATTGGAAAGGAGAACGATATAATGGCATCATTATTTGAAGGATATGAAAGAAGAATTGACCAGATTAACGCTGTTTTAAACAGCTATGGTATCAGCTCTATCGAAGAAGCTGAAAAGATTACAAAGGACGCTGGACTGAACGTTTACGATCAGGTTAAGAAGATTCAGCCAATTTGTTTCGAGAACGCTTGCTGGGCTTACACTGTAGGTGCTGCAATCGCAATCAAGAAGGGATGCAAGAGAGCTGCTGATGCTGCCGCAGCAATCGGTGAAGGACTTCAGGCATTCTGTATTCCTGGATCTGTTGCAGATCATCGTAAAGTAGGTTTAGGACATGGTAACCTTGGTAAGATGCTCCTTGAGGAGGAGACAGAGTGCTTCTGTTTCTTAGCTGGACATGAGTCATTTGCAGCTGCTGAGGGTGCAATCGGTATCGCTGAGAAGGCAAACAAGGTTCGTCAGAAACCTCTTCGTGTTATCTTAAACGGTCTTGGAAAAGACGCAGCACAGATCATTTCCCGTATCAACGGATTTACATTCGTAGAGACAAAGTATGATTACAAGGCTGCAAAGCTTAACATTGAGTACGAAAAAGCATACTCTGACGGACTTCGTGCAACTGTAAAATGTTACGGTGCTGATGATGTTCAGGAAGGTGTTGCAATCATGCATCATGAGAACGTAGGTGTTTCCATCACTGGTAACTCTACAAACCCAACACGTTTCCAGCATCCGGTTGCAGGTACATACAAGAAGGAATGTATCGAGCAGGGTAAGAAGTACTTCTCCGTAGCATCCGGCGGTGGTACAGGACGTACACTTCACCCAGATAACATGGCAGCAGGTCCTGCTTCTTATGGTATGACAGATACTATGGGACGTATGCACTCTGATGCACAGTTCGCTGGATCTTCTTCCGTACCGGCTCACGTTGAGATGATGGGTCTGATCGGAATGGGTAATAACCCAATGGTTGGTGCTACTGTTGCTGTTGCAGTATCTGTTGAAGAAGCTGCAAAGGCTGGTAAGTTCTAAAACAAAAGTAAGTAATAGCAAGGCTTTGAGGGCCTCCGGAGAAATCCGGAGGTCCTTTTTCTTTTATTATAATAGAATTGTAATTTTAATTTTAATAACTAAATTGCGATATTTCAAAATTAAATTTCGTTTATTGTAGTATCAAATTGTTAGAAGCGCATTTTTATGGTATGATAATAAATACAAGCTAAATACAATAGTAAATAAAATGTGAATAATAAAAAATATAAGTCAGAGGTAAAAGTATGACCGTTAGTTACAAGAAGTTATGGAAATTATTGATTGATAAGGACATGATGAAGAAAGATCTGCGTGCGATGACAGGTGTTAGTACTACAACAATGTCCAGATTATCAAAGGACGAAAATGTAAGTACAGAAATTTTGTCAAAAATTTGTTCCGCTTTAAATTGTGATGTTGGAGATATCATGGAATTTGTTCCTGATAAAAAAGAGGAACAGTAAGGAGGTACGGTAGCATGGATCATTCTTATCCTTATATTGCGTCTTTGACCAGAGAACCGTTCCTTTTCTATGAAATGCGTTCCACTGCAAAGCTGATGACAGAAGGAATTTCTGATGATGCGATTGTAAAAGAAATCGTAGAGCAGAATCTTTTCCAGTACCCAACGGAAAAATCTATTACACGCATGGCGAAAGCCTGTATCAAACGACTTCATGCACTGGAAGATGATTCTCTGGTTTCTGCGATTGCGTCACAGCCGACGGATGTAGCAAAACAGATTTGTCTGTATGCGTTGATGAAGCAGAGCCGACTGGTCTGGGAATTTATGCTGACAGTCATTGGTGAAAAGTACCGTTTAAGGGACACATCTTTTGGTAAGATAGACTTGAATACATTTTTTATGCGTTTGCAGGAACAGAATGATACCGTAGCTTCCTGGAGCGATACCACAATAACAAAGTTAAAACAGATCATTGCCAGAGTGCTCGTCGAAACAGAATATCTCGACAATCTCAAGGCGGATCATTTGAATCCAGTATGGTTGCATCCTGTTTTGGAAAATGCCATCAGAAGCAATGGCGATACGGCAATACTGCCAGCGTTTAATTGCTTTTCATAGGAGGTAGTGTAGTCGAATGAGTGATATAAAAGAACGCCTGGACAAAGTTCGGGCATTGATTCAGGAACCGGAGTTTCTGGAAGGCAAGGGACTCAGTAATGAGGTGAATATCAGAATTTTCTGTTATGAACCGGAAAATGAAATGGTTGTCCGCCATTTTGTGAACCAGCTGGAAACAGATCAGTCCTTAGATTGTCATTTGATCGTTTGTAATTTATATAAAACATTTCTTTCCATTTGCGATGATATGGACATCACAGAAGCAATTCCTGATATGGAAGAGGCTGACGGAAGTGCTTATCTTCTGGAGCAGCTTAACTCAGCAATCGGCAATGGAGAGTTCATTGATAAAATTCAGTATGAGCCCCATGAACTGGGGGATGTACTGATGCTGACAGGTGTGGGCGAGGTGTTCCCGTTTATGAGAATCCATACGTTACTGGAAGCCTTGCAACCGTATTTTTCAGATGTTCCGATTTTGGTTATGTATCCGGGTGAGTTTGATGGTCGTCATGTAAAACTGTTCAATCGTTTGACACCAAATGATTATTACCGGGCATTCAATGTCATAGATTAAGGGGGATAAAGCCATGATGATTCGAGATATGTTTGCGGATGACATTAACCGCAAAATCAATGGTGTAATTAAAGTAGATCAGGCAGCTGATGATGTAATAGAGCAGGAGTTAAATGAATATGTCATTACCAGAGAATTGAAGAAACATTTCATTACGTTCTTCAATTATTACGGTGATGCTTTCGACCAGCCGACCGCCGATATGGGTGTTTGGATTTCTGGTTTCTTTGGAAGTGGTAAATCTCACTTCTTGAAAATGCTTTCCTATCTTTTGGAAAATAAAGAGGTAAAAGGCATTCGCAGTGTGGAGCGTTTCCGTAAAAAGTTTGAGGATGATCCGGCAACCTTTATGCTGATCGACCGTGCCACAAAGGGACCGATGGAGACAATTCTGTTTAATATTGATATTGAGGGATTCAGCAATAAAGACAAGACAGCTGTTCTTCGCGTCTTTGCCAAAATGTTCTATAACCATCTGGGATTTTACGGAGAAAATCTGAAAGTTGCCATGATGGAGCGTTATATTGACCAGCAGGGTAAGACAGAGGAGTTCCGCAGAGTTTTTGAAGAAAAGAAAGGCAAGCCTTGGCTTGAAATGCGCCGTGCCTTTGCTTTCAATGGAAAGTTCATCATCCCGACACTGATGGAAGTTCTGGATATGAGTGAGGACGATGCCAAGACGTGGTTCAATGATAAAACTGCAACAGAAATTTCTATTGCACAGCTTGTTGAAGATATGAAAGCCTATGTAGATACCAAGCCTGCCAACTTCCGTCTGCTGTTTATGATTGACGAGGTTGGTCAGTATGTTGGTACGGATACCGATATGCTTTTGAACCTCCAGTCTCTGACCGAGAAAATCGGAAGTGAGTGCGAAGGTAAGATCTGGGTGATCTGTACCGGACAGGAAGCCATTGATGAAATCATCAAAGTTCGTGCCGATGAGTTCTCCCGTATCCAGGCTCGTTTCAAGACAAGACTGAGTTTATCTTCTTCCTCCGTGGATGAGGTCATCCAGAAGCGTATTCTGAAAAAGAAACCGGAAGCAACAACGGATTTGGAAACTGTTTATGAGCAAAATGATTCTGTCCTTCGTAACCTATTCAGCTTCAGTGGCTCTATTCTGGACATTAAAGGCTACTCCGGTCCGAGAGAATTTACAGAGAACTTCCCATTCGTGCCGTATCAGTTTATTATCATGCAGAAAGTATTTGCTGAAATCCGGAAACACGGAAATTCTGGTAAGCACCTGTCCGGTGGTGAGCGTTCCATGCTCTCCGGGTTCCAGGAAGCTGCACAGAAAATTCAGGAGAAGGACGAATATGCACTTGTTCCGTTCTTCCGTTTTTATGATACCGTACATACTTTCCTAGACGGTTCTATCCGCCGGGTAATCGAGCGTTGCCAGAAGGCTGCCGACAACGGTGATGGTATCGAACAGCAGGATGTAGATGTACTAAAACTTCTGTACTTGATTCGATATATTGATGACATTCCTTCTAATCTGGACAATATTGTTATCCTTATGGCAGACGATATTCGTGTAGATAAGATTGTTATGCGTGAAGCTGTACGCGGATGCCTTGATCGTCTGATGAGCCAGAACTATATCGGCAGAACAGGAGACACTTATAACTTCCTGACTGATGAAGAACAGGATATTCAGCGTGAAATCCGGGATACCAACGTGGATACCGCTTCTATTGTGGAGCGTATCGCTCAGATGATTTACGGTGACATTTTTACAACTAAGAAGTTTCGCTATGAAAAATATGACTTTGCTTTCGATCAGATGGTGGATGGCATTACGGTTGGCGTAGCAACAGGTGGTATGCGTCTGCGCTTTCTGACCGTTGCTGCCGATGCCATTGAAAAAACAGATTACCGTCTGATGACAGAATCCAAAGGAAATGAAGCAATCGTTGTTCTGGCTGATACGCCTTACTATGAATCTCTGGAATCTGCCATGAAAATTCGCAAGTATGTAAAGCAGAGAAATGTAAGTCAGCTTCCGAAAAGTGTGCAGAAAATCATCAACGATCAGCAGGATGAAGCCACAAAATATGAAGAGAGTGCTATGGTCGAATTACAAAATGCCATTGAAGGAGCGCAGTTCTATGTAGATGGGGAACATCTGGAAATCAAAGCCGGAAATGCCAAGAGTAAGATTGATCAGTCTTTGGAATATCTGGTTTCTCATGTTTATAGCAAGCTCGACCTGATTAGGGAAAATGCTGGTAGTGATGCAGATATTATTGCGATTCTGACAGGTACAGAAACGCAGCTTTCTGGTATGGAATCAAACCGGGATGCTATGTCTGCTATAGAAGAATATCTGGAAATGCAAGATGCAAAAAAACTGCCGACTTCTATGGCAGATGTGCAGAGTAAATACAGTGCGATTCCGTATGGCTGGAAAGAAATCGACATTGCTGCGGTTGTGGCACAGCTGATTTATTCCCAGAAAGTGACCATCAAGTTTGCTGGCAATACCATTCAGCCGGATGACCCGAAGTTGCCGGATATGCTCCGCAAAAAGAGTGAGATCGGAAAGACGTCTATCAGCAAACGTAAAAATATTTCTGCTACGATGCTACGTGATGTTAAAGAAATGCTACGGGAGTATTTTGATGTCATGGATGTACCGGATGATGAAGATGGCCTGATTCGCTTTGTGACTGAGAGATTCAGTGAACAGCGTGATTACTATGCTTCTCTGGATGCTCGTTATGACGGACATAAATACCCGGATCGTGCATTGGTACAGGAAGCCATTCATCTGATGGATGATGTACTTTCTCAGAAGAAAGACAATATTGCTCTGATTGAGCGTGTGCTGAAAAAAGAGGATGCTCTCTTTGATAATAAAGAAGCCATGAGCAACGGCATTGAAAACTTCTTCAAAACTCAGGTAACAGTATTCGACCAGGCAGTGCAGTTTGAAAAATCTCTGCACGATGACCTTGACCGAATTGCAGAAAATGAGGAAGCACATAAGGCGCTGAATACCATTCGTCTGATTACCATGGTTGAAACCGGAGGTAAGTTCAACTATAACCGGATTCGTGAACTGAATCCGTTGATGGATACGGTGCGTACCGCCCATGATAAGATGTTGGAAGAAAAACGTACCGAGGTTCTGGAAACGGTTCGTCAGTGTATGGAAGCAACCCACACTGCCGCAAACGGCGATTCTAAGGCATCCCATCTGATTGAAAAATCAGACCGATATTTCAGCCAGTGCAAGGAGAAAATCGCAGAATTAAAGAGCCTTGCCCTTTTGGATGCTATGTTCCTGCCGATGTGCCAGTATAAGGATGATACCGTCAGCAATATCGAGTCTATTCTGGCTCCGCCTGCACCGAAGCCACAGGTACAGCCGACACAGTCAGGAAAAGAACCGGCTCCGGCAAAGAAAAAGGTTGTCCGTGCCTATAACCGTCAGGTTGTATTCCAGGCAAAGACCTTACAGACGGATGCGGATATTGATGATTATGTAGAAAAAATTCGTTCTCAGCTGAAACAGTTGCTGAAGAATTGCGACGAGATCAAGCTGAATTAAGGGGGCGTGCCTATGGAAGAATTACTTGAAAGACTGGTTGTTGCAGTTGAACAGCAAAATTCAGCGTTTCCTTGGGATAGTGTAATTTCAGTATTAGCACTCATTGCTTCATGGGTTACAATTTTCTTTTTGCTCAAGGAACGAAGTGAGAAAAATCGCCCTTATATGCAAATATCGTTTGAACTTGTTCGTTCAACTTTGGCGTGTATTGTTTTAAGAAATGTTGGAACTGTTCCACTGGAAGTAAAAAGTTTGACTTTTAATGAAACTTTCACTAAACAGTTGCAAACGAAAACGCAGGAACGATTAAAAAAGAAAGAATCAACGAGTATTGTGATTTTTCCAGGGCAGAAATGGATTATTTCATTTGATACAAATGTTTTTAATATCATAAACGAATTTAATGAAAAAACGGTAAGGATTGGTTATAAATACTCTAAGTATAGAAAGAACAAGTCCTATAATGAAACTATTGAAATTGATTTTTCAGAGTATGGAGGATTTTTAGACTACATTTCAGAAGTGGACGAGTTTAAGAATAGTGTTGATAATCTGAAAAAATCAATGGAGAGCATTGATAAGGATATTAAAAAAATGGCTGTTCTAATAGAAGATGGAGAAAATTATGGATAAGAATGCGATTAAAAAATTTGCTGTCTGGGCAAGAACAGAGTTGATTGCCCGTGTTTCTCTAAAAGGTGTGGAATACGGTATCACAGAGGGCAACATTGAGGATGCTAATGTGGACAGCGTTGGCGGAAAAGTCCTTACTGTCAATGAAAAGAAACAGCGTAAGGCTCTGATTGCCGAGATTAACGATAAAGGCTATAAGCAGGTCATGGAAGAGGTTGCCTATACTTGGTTCAACCGCTTCTCTGCTCTGCGATTCATGGAAGTCAATGGGTATCTTCCTTCCCATGTGCGTGTGTTCACGGATGAGGAAAACAACTTTAAGCCGCAGATTATAACCGAAGCCATTCACCTGGATTTGGATGGATTGGATATGGAAAAGGTTTATGAGCTGAAAGATGCAGAAAAGACAGAAGAACTGTATAAATATCTGCTGATTGTGCAGTGTAACGCTCTGAATAAGATTCTGCCGGGAATGTTTCAGAAGATTGCGGATTACACCGAGCTTCTTCTGCCGGACAATCTACTCCGTGAAGGCAGTGTCATTCAGCAGATGATTGAGCTGATACCGGAGGACGACTGGAAGGATGCTGTCCAGATCATCGGCTGGCTGTATCAGTATTATAACAGTGAGAAAAAAGACGATGTTTTTGCAGCACTGAAAAAGAATGTGAAAATTACGAAAGAAAACATCCCTGCAGCAACCCAGCTTTTCACACCGGACTGGATTGTTCGCTACATGGTAGAGAACAGTCTTGGTCGTTTATGGCTGGAGGGACACCCGGATGTGAAAGAGCAGATTCTTCCTACCGAGGAAGAACTGTCTGCTTATGCAGTCGGAAACCGTGACCCGGAAGATACCAAATGGCACTACTATCTGGAAGAAGCCGAGCAGGAGCCTGAAGTACAGGCACAGCTTGCTGAAATTCGCAAGGAATACGCCGCACTGACACCGGATCAACTGAAAGTGATTGACCCATGCTCAGGTTCCGGTCATATTCTTGCGTATATGTTTGATGTGCTGATGAAGATTTATGAATCCTATGGCTATACTACCCGTGAAGCAGTGGCAAGCATTGTAGAGAACAATCTTTACGGTCTGGACATTGATGACCGTGCGGCACAGCTGGCTTACTTTGCGGTAATGATGAAAGCCCGTCAGTATGACCGCCGCTTCTTTAGCCGTGGCATTCAGCCCCATGTATATGCTATTGTGGAGAGTAACCATGTAGATAAATTTGCGGTGGACTATTTCTGTAATGGCGATATGAAGCTCACAGCGGCTATGGACACAATCATCAAAGAGCTGCATGATGCAAAGGAATATGGTTCGATTCTGACAGTAACACCGCAGGATTGGTCTGCGCTGTATGACCGTTTTGCTGAGATTACGGAAGATATAAATATGTCCCGTGAAACGGTATTGAGAGAATTACTGCCGTTGGTACAGGTGGCAGAAGTGTTGGCACAGAAGTATGATGTGGTAGTGACGAATCCGCCGTATATGGGTGCGTCTAATATGAATCCGAAGCTGAATGAATTTATAAAAAATAATTACACAGATTATAAGAGCGATTTCTTCTCTGCGTTTGTCATTCATGTTTCTCAAATGACAAAACAGAGTGGTTACTGCGGATTCTTTACGCCTTATGTTTGGATGTTCATTCAGAGCTATGAGAAAATGCGTAATTACTTGTATAACCAAGCAACCATTGAAACACTGATTCAATTTGAATATTCTGCATTTGAAGAAGCAACGGTTCCGGTATGTACTTTTGCTTTTCAAAATCGTCATATACAGAAAAAAGGATGCTATTTACGTTTGGTGGACTTCCGTGGAGGAATGGAAGTTCAACGCCAGAAAACACTGGAAGCAATTAAAAGTTATAATAATAATTATTATTATGAATGTTGTACAGATGAATTTAATACTATTCCAGGTGCGCCATTAGCATATTGGGCTACAGATACATGTATTGAAGCATTTGTTAAGGGAACTTTGCTTTCTGATATAGCGCAGATAAAACAAGGAATAAAAACAGGTGATAATGATCAATTTGTTCGTTTGTGGTATGAGGTTTCTATAAATAAAACATCATTACAAAATGGAAAGAAGTGGTATCCATATAATAAAGGTGGAGATTATAGGCGATGGTATGGTAATAATATAAATCTTGTTAACTGGGAAAATGAGGGGGAGAAGATAAAAAATTTTAGAAGGGAGGATGGAAAATTACGTTCAAGACCTCAAAATTTATCGTTTATGGGACGAGAGGGACTAACATATACGGATATAAGTTCTACATATTTTGGAATTAGGTGGTCTGCAAGCGGGTTTATTTTTGATGCAACGGGTTCTATGATTTTTCCCAATGATAAACTTAAGCAGAATTATTTGTTGGGTCTTCTTTCAAGTAAAGTGACAACTCTTTATACAAGTTTTTTTAGTCCAACGATTCATTTTGAAGTAGGAGAAATTTCAAGAATTCCAATTATTTACGACGCTAATTATGTAGATACAATAAACAGAATTACAAATAAAAATATAGAATTAGCTCGAAGTGATTGGGATTCCTTTGAAACATCGTGGGATTTCCAGCACCATCCGTTGCTCCGAAAAGTTCCGACTATTGCTGAAGCCTTTGGACAGTGGAAAGCTGAATGCGATGAGCGTTTTAATCAGCTGAAAGCCAACGAGGAAGAACTGAATCGTATCTTCATTGACATTTACGGTTTGCAAGAAGAACTGACACCGGAAGTTGAGGATAAGGACGTTACTGTCCGCAAAGCTGACCTTGGCAGAGATATTCGTACTTTCATTTCTTATGCTGTCGGCTGTATGTTTGGTCGTTATTCATTATATAACGAAGGACTTTTGTATGCAGGTGGTTCGGGTGGGGACTTTGGAAGTCTTGTAGAAAAAATACAGGATTATCTTCATGAGCTGGGAAAATCACGTTTTTCGGAAAATGAGTTTTATCCTGATGCAGATAACATCATTCCGATATGCGATGATGAATACTTTGAGGATGATATTGTCGGTTTGTTCGTGAAGTTCGTGAAAACCGTATACGGTGAGGATACATTGGATGAAAACCTGAAATTCATTGCCGACGCTCTGGGTGGCAAAGGTCAGCCGAAGGATGTGATTCGGAATTACTTCCTGAGCGATTTCTATTCTGACCATTGCAAGATTTATCAGAAACGCCCAATTTACTGGCTGTTTGACAGCGGTAAGAAGAACGGCTTTAAGGCGCTGATTTATATGCACCGCTATCAGCCGGACACCATTGCCCGTATTCGTACCGACTATGTGCATGAGCAGCAGGCTCGCTATCGCACAGCCATTGCCGATCTGGAACAGCGGATTGCCAATGCTTCCACTGGCGAACGTGTGAAGCTGAACAAAAAGCTGACCACTTTGCAGGCACAGGATACCGAGATCAGAACCTACGAGGAAAAGATTCATCATCTTGCAGATCAGATGATTTCCATTGATCTGGACGATGGTGTGAAGAAGAATTATGCAATTTTCCAGGATGTTTTGGCTAAAATAAAGTAAAGATATATAGATGAAGAAAGTATGATGATACATGAATAACGAATTAAAAAGGTGTACATTAGAAAGTTTAGATGATATAACGGATAAGATTCATGATGGCACACTTTTTGAGGGAGAAAACGAAAAACTAATTAAAAAATTATTATTTGAAGAATATGCAAAGATGCATATCGAGGGTAAGAAAATAGGAAAATGTGTATGTCCTAATTGTTGTAATAAAAGTATCAAAAGATCACATACTATACCTCGTGGAATGTCTTTAGATATAATTGCTGAAAATAAGAAAGTTGTTATGCCGATTTTTGTCGAAAGATATCCGGTTAGAGAATATTTTATAGAAGCAGCCAAAATAGGAATAGGTCAGGCGTCTACATTTCCAGGTTTCTGTAAAAAACACGAATTAATTTTCCAAACATATGAGAAAAGACAGGAAATCAATAAACAAGATGATGTTATAAAGCAGTTGTTTAGAAATGTTACATATAATTGTTTCATCTTAGAAAGAAGAATCGAATTAAGCAAGAATATAATCGAGAGATATAAAGATATCAGAAATCAAGCTGCCTATAATTATTTAAAGAAATCAGAACTAAAAGGAATGTTAAAAGAAGTGATAATATCTGGAGAAGATAAAAACATTATAAATTTAACATTCCATCAGCAGGAATTAATAGATTATTATACGAAACTTGAAAAGTATAAAATGAATCTTTGGAAGATAATAGCTGGTAGTGATGCAGATATAACAAGTGTATCTGTAATATTAGATGTGCTATTTCCGGTAAGCATTTGTGGATGTACAGAAATTGTGTTTGACGATAGCGAATATGTATGTTCGATAGATGTAGTGCCAAGTAAAAAAGAGACGCTTGTTACTATAGGATTTTATGGAGAAATTTCTTCTGAATTGTATGATATTGTAAAATCAAGATTGAATCATCCTTTGACAATATTAAATTTTATTGAATCTACAATGGTATATGGTACAGATAATTGGTATTTGAATCCTAAGGTATGGACTATGCTTAGTGATAAAAGAAAAGAAAGATTAATATCAGAAATGCAGAATTTAGGAAAAAGCATTTTTGATGAAGTACCCTATTCAATATTTGATGATATTAGAAGATATATAGTGTTAAACTTAGGCCTTAAGAAAAAGAACATAGAACATGAATTAGAGAAGATGAAGATATAGATATAGACAATAATTAAAAGATAGTTGTAAATATCTAACTTTTGGATGAATGATAGACGAATAAACTGCTGTGAATTATACGTTAAATTGAGAGCGAGGTGTTACAATGACCATAGAAGAAATTCTTGCAGGAGAATCGAAGAATGTGGAGTTCAAAGAGAACCTGCCGGAGAAAAGCATCAAATATATGAAGTCTGTGGTTGCCTTTGCAAATGGAATCGGAGGAAAAATCATTTTCGGAATTGCCGATAAAACTAGAGAGGTTGTTGGCTTTGACAAGGAAGATGTGTTCAAGAAAATGGATGCCATTGCCAATGCTGTATCAGACAGCTGTGAACCGGCAATCATCCCGGATATTACATTACAGACGGTTGATGGTAAAACTGTTATTGTGGTAGAGGTTTCTGAGGGCAGACAGCGCCCATATTATATCAAAGCTCTTGGCAGAGATGGCGGTGTATATGTCCGTGTCGCCGGAACTACACGTCTTGCCGATGAGTATATGATAAAAGAATTATTGTTTGAGGGCAGTAATCGTTACTATGATCAGGCTTTATGTACTGGGTTAAATGTTACAGATGAAGATATTGATACCCTTTGCAAAGCTATGAAAGAGCAGGCTGTCAAAAATGCCCGTACAGAGGAACAGAAGGTATCGATTAAAGATGTAGGCAGACAGCAGTTGCGTTCCTGGGGCGTTTTGATTGAGCGTGACGGAAAAGATTATCCATCTAATGCATTTGCTATTTTGACTGGCAACGGAGGACTTCATGTTGCAACGCAATGTGGTGTGTTCAAAGGTACAACGAAAGCAGTATTTGTTGATCGTAGAGAATATACCGGACCGCTTTGGGAACAGATAGACGAAGCATTTCAGTTTGTTCTGAGAAATATTCATTTGGGTGCTACTATTGTGGGAATTTATCGGCAGGATGTTTATGAGATTCCACCAGATGCCATTCGTGAGTTGATTATCAATGCTATGGTACATCGTAGTTATCTGGATCATGGTACGATACAGGTTGCGGTATATGACAACCGATTGGAAATCACTTCTTCAGGAAAGCTGCCAATGGGGCAAACTATGGAGCGTATGAAAGAAGGCTATTCCAAAATCAGAAATGAAGCCATCGCCCATGCGTTTGCATATATGAACCTGATTGAGCATTGGGGAAGCGGTATTCCGAGAATTATTGATAAAGTAAAAGCTGCCGGACTGCGGGAGCCGGAGTTTATTGGTGGCGAAGTGGATTTACGTATCAATATTTATCGAGGTCAGGTTGATACCAATAATGCCATAATTAACGCCAATGACACTAAAAATGGCGCTAATGGCGTTAATTGTGGCGCTGATGATGGCACTAATGGCGCTGAAGTGCCACTTAATAAGGAACAGACGCAGATAGAGAAATTGTTGCAGATTATAGAGACGAATCCGTCTGCAACACAGGCATATTATGCGGAAAAAATGGGTATATCGAAAAGAACGGTTTCTCGAATGTTCGCTTCTTTACAGGAAAAAGGTAGATTGGTACAGGGCGGAACAAAACGAAAATCAAATTGGAAAATTATAAGGTAGGAGGACAGCATGGATACAGATAAAATAATACAAGATTTAAATCGCAGATTTGCTGCACCTCTGCCTGAGTTTTATCAGCGTCGTATCATTTTCTGGTACGATGAAGATAAGGAATTTGAGGATAAGCTGGATGAAGTGGTTTTGGAAAATGCAAAGGTGATTGCACTGACTGGAAATAATGCGTTTTCTGTAAAAAAACTGCTTTCAGTAGATGATTTGACCACAAATTATCTGGTTTACAGTCCGTGTGTCTATAACCGCCCTGATGATAACTGGCTTCTGGATGTGGAGCTTTACAGCGAAGAGTTTCGGGCGGATCTGATTTCTATCTGGATGGATGAGATGGGACTTATATCAAATCCAGCAATGAGGAAACAGGTTAAAAATTATCGTGCTTATTTCAATGCGAAAGACCGTCGTTTGAAAGTTAGCACGCAGAATAAAGTTCCGGAAACACCGGCACAGTTACACATGGCTATCATGGCGGCAATTTGTGGATTGAAAGACGCACAGCCGAATATGATTGTCCGCAACGTGTTCCGTGCCGGACTGGATTTGAAGAACAATACTGTTTATCAGGATTTTGTAAAATACCATGCAGACGGTGCATTTTGGGTGATGGTTCGCCAGGGTTGCGGATTTGTGGAGGAAGAACCAGACCTTGGACGGCTGGCAATACATTTGCTGTTGACCGCTGCAACCCGTACCATGCGGCAGGAATATCTCGCCGGACTGGATAGCTTTATTTCCATGCCGCATCAGGCATATTGCTATGATTTTATTTCCGAGTGGCTGCACAGCGAGGATATTCAGCAGTTATATGATGTGGCACGTTATGTTGAGGATGAAGCCTGTCTGCCTCAGCGCTTTGAAAAGCTGGCAGTAGAGGATTTGGTAGGAACAGAGTGCTTTCCGTGTATTAATGAAGTGATTCTGACAAAGATAATGACAGAGATCAGTGACCATATCATTGATGTGGACACGATTACTTCTACCGTTGAAAAGCGGAGAACCTGTGCGTGGTATGAGCCATTTGAGAATTTTTATGACGGTATCTTACAAGTGGCGAATATGCAAAGTTTCTTTAAGGAACATTTTGCCGGATTCCATACCGCAGAAGCGAAAAGTATCTGGAAAGAATATACAGAGAGTTACTATCAGATGGATACTTATTACCGTTTGTTCCATCTTAGTTTTCAAAAGAGTTTGGAGACTTCCAATATTCTGCTAGATGATCTATTCAAGCACGTTGTCGATAAAGTGGAAGGACTCTATAATCATTGGTTCTTAGGTGAGTTGGGCAATAACTGGTCAGATGTATGTGCGGATGAACTGGCAACTTACGGTAAAGTTCTGGAAGTACCGCAACAGGAGGATTTTTACCGTTCCCGTATTCAAACCTCGGATACGAAAGTATTTGTAATTATCTCAGATGCCATGCGTTATGAAGTGGCGGCTGCGCTGGCAGATCAGCTTCAGAGAGAGACACAGAGTAAGGTTTCCATCAGCAGTATGCAGAGTATCTTCCCTTCTATTACAAAGTTTGGTATGGCAGCATTACTGCCCCATAAAGAACTGACAGTAGAAGTTAGGAATGATGTTTTGACGGTCCTTGCAGATGGGCAGTCTACGGCAAGTACTTATCGGGATAAGGTTCTGAAATCAGAAGATCCGGCGAGTGTAGCATTGAAATACAATGACATCATTGCCATGAAGCGAGCTGAACGAAGTGCTTTGGTGAAAGGCATGGATGTGGTTTATATTTACCACGATACCATAGATGAAGCCAGCCACACTTCGGATACTGCTGTTTTTGCTGCGTGTGACAAGGCAATTTCAGAATTGAAGAATCTTGTGCGTATTATCGTAAATGAATTTGGCGGAACAAATATTCTAATTACAGCAGATCATGGATTTCTTTATACATACAGTCCTTTGAAAGAAGAGGACAAAGTAGATAAAAGAGGTTTTTTTGATGTGGATGTAACAAATCCTGACATTACAAAAAAAGAAAGCATCAAGCGGTGTGTAGAATATGGCAGAAGATATGCAATTATGCAGAAAGGTGTGAAACCAGATTACTTGATGCCTGTAAAATTCCTGGGTGGAAATACGGAATTCGATGGATTTGCACCGAGAGAAAGTATTCGTATCAAAATGAATGGCGGTGGTATGAATTTTGTGCATGGTGGTATCAGTTTACAGGAAATGGTTGTTCCGGTGATTGAGTATCATTATCTCCGCAATGATTCTATGGAATATAGGCGAAATAAGCAGAAATATGATACCAAGCCGGTAACGGTCAATTTACTGTCCGCAAACCGTAAAATCAGCAATATGATTTTTTCGTTGAACTTCTATCAAAAAGATGCGGTCAGTGCAAATCGTGAAGCGGCTACGTATCAGGTTTACTTTACGGACGAAAACGGCAGGCAAATCAGTGATGTTCAGAAGATTATTGCCGATAAGACCAGCGACAATGGTGCAGAAAGAACTTTTCGCTGTCAGTTTAATCTAAAATCTCTAAAATACAGCAATACAGCTACTTATTATCTGGTAATTGAAGACGAACAGGGATTGCAGATGCCACAGCGTGAACCGTTTCAGATTGACATCGCCTTTGCGGTGGATGAGTTCGATTTCTTTAGTTAATACCGCAGGAGGATAGGAAGATGGAGCAATTTACAGAGGGTGAAAGCACCCGTGAAGAAATAAAGGACAAGCTCCGCCAGAACTTTGACGGTAAGATTGTTCGGAAAGACCTGACAAAGAAAATCAAGGAAGGGGCAAATGTTCCGGTTTATGTCCTTGAGTTTTTGCTGGGGCAGTATTGCAGCTCAGATGATGAAACAGTCATTGAAAAAGGCGTACAGAATGTGAAACGTATTCTTGCCGATAACTTTGTACGCCCGGATGAAGCGCAGAAGATTCTTTCTCAGCTGCGTAAGAAAGGCAGCCACACAATTATTGATATGGTGACTGTCAGACTGGATATGAAAAAGGACTGCTTTTTTGCAGAGTTTTCCAATCTTGGAGTTGGCAATGTTCCGATTGCCGACGAATACCCGGAAAAGTTTGACCGCCTGCTCTGCGGCGGTATCTGGTGCATTGTTCAGCTGGATTATGAAGTGGAAGGTGACAATAACTTTGGCATTGAGGACATTGATGGGAATCCGCTTCGTTCCAAACAGAAAAAGCAGAAAGATATTTCTCCAATCAGTATTCGTAAGTTGACACCGATCCAGATGCCACATATTGATATTGATGAGTTGAAGCAGGGACGAAAAGCTTTTACCAAAGATGAATGGCTGGATATTCTTCTTCGCTCTATCGGCATGGAGCCGGATGAATTTACATACCGTGAGAAATGGCTGCTCCTGACCCGTATGGTTCCATTGGTTGAGAATAATTTTAACCTTTGTGAACTGGGACCGAGAAGCACAGGCAAGTCCCATCTCTACAAAGAAATTTCTCCGAACAGCATTTTGATTTCTGGTGGACAGACGACTGTTGCAAACCTCTTTTACAATATGGGACGTAAAACAGTCGGACTCGTTGGTTTGTGGGACTGCGTTGCTTTTGATGAAGTGGCAGGTATCAAGTTCAAGGATAAAGATGGTATCCAGATTATGAAGGACTACATGGCATCCGGTTCTTTTGCCCGTGGTAAAGAAGAAAAAGCTGCAACAGCTTCCATGGTCTTTGTAGGTAATATCAATCAAAGTGTGGATGTGCTTTTAAAAACATCCAGTCTGTTTGCCCCATTTCCACCGGAAATGGGAACAGATACGGCATTTCTTGACCGTATGCACTGTTATCTTCCAGGGTGGGAGATTCCGAAGTTCCGGCCGGAGCACTTTACCAATGATTACGGTTTTATCAGTGATTATCTGGCAGAGTTTATCCGGGAACTCCGTAAGGAACAGTATGGTGATGCACTTGATCACTATTTCCGCCTGGGAAGAAATTTGAATCAGCGTGATACCATTGCAGTTCGCCGCATGGTAGACGGTTATCTGAAACTGATGTATCCGAATGGTGAGTTTACCAAAGAAGAGCTGGAAGAAGTCATTCAGATTGCATTGGAAATGCGCCGCCGTGTCAAAGAACAGCTGAAAAAGCTGGGTGGCATGGAGTTTTACGATGTGAACTTCTCCTATATTGACCTGGAGGATATGTCAGAACATTATGTTTCTGTACCAGAACAGGGTGGCGGTAAGCTGATTCCGGACGGTATCTGCAATCCCGGACAGGTTTATACTGTATCCAGAGGAAAAAGCGGCATGATTGGCGTGTTCCGTCTGGAAAGCCAGATGCTTCCGGGCAATGGCAAGATGGAACGGACAGGTTTAGGCAGTGATTCCAAGTGCAAGGAAGCTGTGAACACGGCATTTAACTATTTGAAAGCAAATGGCAACCGGATTAGCGGCTCTATCAGCACATCGACCAAGGATTACATCATCAATTATCAGGATTTGCAGGGGATTGGAATGACTGACAAATTGGCACTGCCGTCATTGATTGCTCTTTGTTCGATTGCATTGGGAAAGCCGGTAGTTAGTAATTTGGCAGTATTAGGTGATATCACAATCAGTGGTACGATGATAAAGGTGGATGAACTTGCCAATACGCTTCAAGTATGCCTGGATAGTGGTGCAAAGAAGGTGCTGATTCCAAGTACCTCGTTTGTTGATTTTGCAAGTGTTCCGGCAGATCTGCTGAGTGCATTTCAACTGATTCCGTATCAGAGTGCGGAGGATGCTGTGTTTAAGGCGCTGGGTGTAGAGTAGGAGACAGATGATTTTAGGCGGTTATAGAATGATTACAGCAAAGATGCAGGAAACTGTATGATTTATGTACTGGTAAAAAATCGTGTGTATAAGGAAATCAGTAACAGAATAAGTTGTTTGAAAAGGACAAGTGCCGGGAAGCTTCCTGGCACTTGTTTCTTTTGCAGAAATAACAAAAACACGGAAAAATCGTACATTGATTCCTGATTTTTTTGATAAGACCGCCTTTTGCGTCCGAAATTTTTCTCTTTTCAAGTAGTGGGGTAATACAGGCAAAAATAGTATTTTAGTAAAGTCATCAAACGAGGGGAAAATGTCGAAAATGAACGAGAAGGAACATGATTACAAGTTTGAAATGTGGCAAAGGCTGCGTGAAATGCGCGAAAATAATGTTTTGGGTCAGAAAGAACTTGCAGAGGCAGTCCATGTTGGATATAAACAGTATCAGAGATATGAATGTTCTGTGATTGCAGGGCATTTTCTTAGGTGGAAAAAGTAGTAATGATATGATATGATATTATAAATAATTGAAAATGTTGTTGGTTTATGAACGGGGTGATTTGATGGACTTAAAGGAATTTTATTTTCAAAATATTAAAGAGACAGAATATCATTATCGTTTTCGAGATTCTGTTAGGAAAGTGAACTATACATATAATATTTTTACCGGAGAAGAAGAAACTCAAGATTACAAATTTGAAATTTATGATGAAGAGGAAGCAATAACTAAGTTTAAAGAGTTGTGTCAGCCTGATGTGAATTTCTTAGGGGAAAATACGTGTTGGTTTTACCTCATAACATATTACCTACATACTCATGGTTATGTGATAAAAGAATTTCCTAGAATATTGGCAAGACCACCAGTAGAACCAACAGATTTTACCTACAAGGAGATTAGAAATCATATTATCGCGCAGGGCGAAGATGATAAAGGGATTGTTCGATATGAGACAAGAAGAAAATTGGTTGCAGGGCTTACTTTTGAACAAAAATCTTGTTATATAGAGGTGGGGGAATCTATAAATCAAAAATTTATTGAAATTTCTACTAGACAGGCATCTTTTGATAGTATGCATACTGATGAGAAAATCGCAGAGATTGCAAATTTAATTGAAAATATGCTAAAACGAGATGGAAAATTTGTCATGATAGATTATTCAAAAGTTTGTTGCGGATTTATTACTGATAATGTGGTAAAAGACTATAGAAAGAAAATGCAATGTTTTAGACACTGTTCGGATGAAGCAATAGAAGAAAGAAAATCTTATTCAGAAGATCAGAAAAATTTCTTTGTTGATTATGGGCTCACAATTGTAAAAGCAATTCATTCACTGTTGTAGTAAAGGTGGTTGCTTTTATATAGCTATGAAAAGCATAGGGTGCTGACGAGAGAGTAATATTTTTGTAAGGATTTAAGGTGTTAACAATGGGTAAATTTGTAAAAAGACTGAATGATTATAGTTGTATAGAAAAAAATGATACAATAGATATTACTTACTTAAGCCATTATACATCAAACATAAAAGCACTTAGCAATATTTGCAAAGGCGAATTCTGGGCAACTGATATAAAGGATTTTGGTGATAAATGTGAAGGTCGGTTGATTTTGCAACGTATAAATGAGATTATTTCAAAACTGAGCATATTTTCATATGATCAAAAGCAATATGTATATAATTTGATAGGAAACGATAGTAAAATAGAAAATTTTATAAGTGAGCATAGGACTGCTGTTTTATCAATGTGTTTAGATACTGATTCAGATTATCTTTGGGATAATTATGCAACAGAAAATGGATATAATATTATTTTTGATAAAAATGTGTTTGTGAATAGTTTGTTTTTTCTTACAGCAAATGGAGAAAGAAAAGGTAAAAGTTATGTTAAGCATTCAAAAATTATTTATGATTCTAAAGAGCAAGTTGAGATAATAAAAAAAGAAATTAATGATTTAATGGCTTTAAATGAAATGGGATTTGATGATGCTGTTAAAATTGAATATATACTTCGGCATCTAATGTATGTTGGAAACTTTTATAAACAAGAATATGATTCGGAAAATCAGTATAAAAATGAACAAGAGTATAGGTTTCTAATCAATACAGTCGTACCAACAGAAAAGTATCCGGAAATTGAAGAGATGATTCCTAAATATTGTTATAATGATAAAAACAATTGCCATTATAATATTTTGAGGTTTGATGAAAAATCTATAAAGACTATAGTATGCAATTCGAGAAAAGCCAAGGAAAATCTGGAAAATATTATCATGGATATACCTGTTAAAATTAGAAAAATTGATTCGGAGAAACATTTATCTTAATACAATGAATTCGGTAACTTGAAAAATTTGCAGTTCATGGGAAAGAATGAATTGACTTACATAAAAATATTTCATAAGAAGATAAGGAGACGGAAAAATAGAAAATAAAGAAAAAATGCTTTATACAGTGAAAGAAACTGCTGCCACATTAGGAGTTAATGTTCATCTTGTATATAATTTTATAAGGAAAGCCCATAAAATCATTGGATAGTTGATACATCAGGTTATCCAGATGTCGAAACTAAAATTGGAAAAGATTATTTTGATTTTATTGTGCAGATAAGGAAATAGAACAAAGGTTGAATTTTTAAAAAAGTCTATGAATTATTAAAAATATAGGAAAGGTTGACACGTGATGGCGGATGAAAAAATCAAAAATTCCAGAGAGTTGGAGTTTGCCGTGTTTTGCATTGAAAATGTAGCGGCAAAGCTGGGTGTGGATGCAGAGCGTGTGTATCAGGCATTTACTGAAAAAAGCAACATTCTGAACGGTTATATCGTGCCGGAATATGAAGTGCTGCATACCCAGAGCCGGGAATATATCGTTAATGATCTTCTTGATGTGATGAAAGAAAGGGGCGTGGAAGTATGATTCTCTATCATGGTTCTTTCTTAGAGATTGCTAAGCCGGATTTGGTTCATTCCCGCCCTAACGTAGACTTCGGGCGTGGCTTTTATGTCACACCGTTGTATGAACAGGCAGCGAAGTGGTGCGGCAAGTTCAAACACCGTGGGAAAAATGGTATTATCTCCAGGTATGAATACGATGAAAGCCGGGAAGCTGAACTAAAAACGCTGAAATTCGATTCTTATTCCGAAGAATGGCTGGATTTTATTCTGAACTGCCGCAGTGGAAAAGATTTGACGGATTATGACCTTGTTGTAGGCGGTGTTGCCAATGATAAGGTGTTCAATACGGTGGAGCTGTTCTTTGACGGACTGATTGATAAAACGGAAGCTATCAACCGCCTGCGTTATGAAAAGCCGAACCTGCAAATATGTTTCCGCACAGAGAAAGCACTGTCTCTGCTGCGTTTTGAAGGGAGTGAAACACTATGACAGCGAATCCGATTTTGCTTCAGAAAAAATATAGCCGTGTTATTGAATGCTTTGCTAAACAGCAGGGACTTTCACTGGATGCGGCTTTGGATTTCTTTTATCATTCACTGGTTTATCAGCTGATCCGTGATGGTGTTTCCGATATGCACTGCATGAGCGATGCGTATCTGGCGGAGGAACTGGAACAGGAATATGCCGAGAAAGTGCCTGTAAAGAAGAGAATAAAGTGAGACATAATATTTTTGATTCAATACCATTAAATATCGTTATCTGGATCATGGTACGATACAGGTTGCGGTATATGACAACCGATTGGAAAT